>Ga0182013_10000176_pt1 | contig 82425 bp, 69 predicted proteins | sample 612S2MmetaG_FD_120487 | JGI IMG/M metagenome (GOLD analysis project Ga0182013, IMG submission 120487) | Permafrost microbial communities from Stordalen Mire, Sweden - 612S2M metaG | ecosystem: Environmental > Terrestrial > Soil > Wetlands > Permafrost | place: Sweden: Stordalen | collected... | reverse complement strand
GCGCGCCAATTAATCAATACCTTGGCGGCTCGCCAACGCTTCGCTCGTGGACACATGAGCTATCAGCACTTGGCTAATATGTGCCGACAAGCGATCGTGGAATGAACTGACGAGACAAGCCCCCATGTCCGACGCGCTCGAACTCCTCACCACCCGGCGCTCATTCAAGCCGATCGAACTTTCCGGCCCTGCCCCGTCCGCGGCCGAAATCGATACGCTCCTCACCGTAGCATCGCGGGTGCCGGATCACGGCAAGCTCGCGCCGTGGCGATTTATCGTGTTCGAAGGAGAGGCGCGACGCGCCGCCGGCGACGCGATCGCGACCGCATACCGCGCCAGATATCCCGATGCCAAAGCCGAACATGTCGAAGCCGAGCGCGAGCGGCTGGCGCGCGCGCCGCTGGTCGTTGCCGTGATCAGCCGCGCCGGCCCGCATGTGAAAATCCCGGAATGGGAGCAAGTGCTTTCGGCCGGAGCCGCCGCCATGAATCTCGTCCTGGCCGCGCATGCTCTTGGCTACGGCGCAAGCTGGATCACCGAATGGTACGCCTATGATCGTTCGGTGCTTGATGCGCTTGGGCTTGCCCCGCACGAACGCATCGCCGGATTCGTCCACATCGGCAGGCCGCCCGGCCGGCCCGAGGATCGGCCGCGGCCACCGCTTGCCGAGATTGTCACGCGCTTCTCGGCTTCGTGAGTGGGGAAGGATCGATCGGCTTCTTTGCTTTGCATCGGTCCGAACACGCGCTGACGCGTCCTACATGTGCAACGGAATTCTGACAGCTAAAGGGCGCCGGGTGAACCCGGCGCCCTCAGCAACTGATCGCCCGGCGGATCAAATCGATCCATCACATGCCGGCATTGATCTCAGTCTGCAACGTCGCTGCATTCGCAGCGTCGTTTTGTTCTTCTGCAGCAGCCATCGACGCATTCAGCGCGTTGGAGTCATTCATTGACTGGATGGCTTCGTTTTCGTCCGATGCGTCGACAGAGGCCTGGGCGGCGTCAAATGCCGGGCTGGTAACAGTTGTTGTTGAATAGTCGTCGGATGGCGTCACCTCCGACGCGCCCGCGGTGCCGCGCGCGACCTGCACCGCAAAGCCGCCACCGAACAGGGCTTGGATGATCTGGCCGAGATTGGCCGGCTGCGGGGCGACCGCATAAGTCCTGTGCGGCAAGATATGCTTAGCAACGACATTTCTAGTAACGACATGTTTGGCGGCCGCGTGAGTTGCGACACGTGCATGCGCGGTCGTCGTTCCGGTACCGGCGTGGCTGTCGGCAGCAAACGCATTTGCAGAAAATGCGAGCGAGACAACGATCATTGCGGAGGGAATAAGCGATTTCATGGCACGCTCCTTATTTGTCAGCACGAGGCCGAGGAGAATCCCCGAACGCTGGCTGCAAGACTAACTGGGTCGGCATGGGGAGCAGATTGCCGGCAAATGAATTGGTGTCCATATTCAGCCACAGCGCGCTGGGCTGTCGGAGAAACTTACAAACAAACAGCACTTCGCAGCGCAACATAAAAGTCACGGATCTGTTGCGTCGCAACCAGAATTTTACCTCGCGACATCCTTGTCGGCGACGTAGCTTGGTCACGCCGGCGCCACAGAGTGGACTTAGCGTCTCACTTGGGCGGAGAGGTGGTTCAGGGAGGAAGCATCATGGCTCTGCAGGCCGACGCCGAGAACGCTATGCGCTTGGTCACCTACGGCAAGAATAATTGTCCACAATGCCGCGAATGGCTGCTCGCGCCCGACTGGTCGGAATATCTCAACGATCGCTGCGTGCGACACACGTGGTCGTGCGACGCTTGCGGTTACGGCTTCGAGACCGCGGTGTTCTTTGCCGCGGCGGAATAAGCGCCGCGTGGTACACACAGCGTTTTGGTCGAACGCCCGCGGTCATTGCGGCGGCAGATAGTCGTGCTGCCGCCCGTTGAAATCCTCGATCGTGCGCCCGTCCGCGCCCAGATAACGCGGGCCAACTGGCGATTTGCCGAAACCGCCTGGAATGTCGAGCACATAACACGGCTGGCAGAGGCCCGAATACCGGCCGTGCAGCGCCCGCATCAAATCCTGGCCCTCGGCAATCGTGGTGCGGAAATGCGCCGTGCCCGGCGCCAGATCGGCGTGATGCAGATAATACGGCTTGATCCGGCATTCGGCCAAGGCCCGCATCAGCGCGCCGAGCGTCTCGACATCGTCGTTGACGCCGCGCAACAGCACCGATTGCGACAGCATCGGAATGCCGGCGTCGACCAATCGCGCGCAGGCCGCGCGCGCCTTTTTGCCGAGCTCGCGCGGGTGATTGGCGTGCAACACGACAAAGGTCGCCTTGTCGGTGCGCAGCGCCCGCACCAAAGCGGCCGAGATTTTTTCCGGCGCTGCGACCGGCAGTCGCGTGTGCACGCGAATGACTTTGACGTGGTCGATCGCGGCAAGCGCCGCCATCACATGGCTGATACGCCGCGGCGACAACACCAACGGGTCGCCGCCGGTCAAGATCACTTCCCAGATTTGGGAATTGCGCCGGATGTAGTCGAGCGCCGTGGCTAAAGCCGCGCCCGACAGCGCACCCCGCCCCGGCCCGACCATCTCGCGACGAAAGCAGAACCGACAATAGACCGCGCAGGCATTGACGACCTTCAGCAAGACACGGTCGGGATAGCGGTGAACCACGCCTTCGACGGGCGTATGTGCCGCGTCGCCGATCGGATCGCCGTTTTCTTCGTCGCGCCTATCAAGCTCGCGCGCATCGGGGACGAATTGCCGCGCGATCGGATCGTGTGCATCGGTGGCGTCGATTAATTCTGCAACAGCCGGCGTGATCGCGACCGCATAGCGCGCGGCGACCTGTTCCAGCGCCGCCAGCCGATCGCGGCCGACGAACGGCGCATGGGTGCGCGCGGAGGAAGTTCGTGTCGAGGTGACAGCTGTCATTCCGGTGACTCCTGAATGGGCGTCCATAACACCTGATCGATTCGCGACGCACCCGTCGCCAGCATGACCAGGCGATCGAGGCCGAGCGCGATACCCGACGCCTGCGGCATCTCGCTAACCGCCGCAATAAAATCCTCGTCGATCGGATAACGCTCGCCGTAGATACGTTCCTTCTCGGCCATTTCGCCTTCCAGCCGGCGGCGCTGTTCGGCGCCGTCGTTCAGCTCGCCGAAGCCGTTAGCGAGCTCGACGCCACAGACGTAAAGCTCGAAGCGTTCGGCGACACGCCGATCGTGCCCCGGACGCGCCAGCGCCGAAAGCGCCACCGGGTATTCGTCGAGAATGGTGGCCCTGCCGATGCCGAGATTGCCTTCAACCCGCTCCACCAAGATGCGGCTGAATATATCGCCCCAGCGGTCATCGTCGGCGATGCGAATGCCGGCATTCCGGGCGGCGGCGGCAAAACGCTTGCGGTCGGGTTCGCCGTCGGAGAGGGTCGCCAACAGATCGATGCCGGCGAAGCGCCCAAACGCCGCCGCGACGGTAGTCCGCTCGGGCTCGGCGAAAGCATCGGCCGAGCGGCCGCGGAAAACAAACTGCCGAGTTCCCGCCGCCTGCGCCGCCTCGCGCAGGAGAGCGGCGCAATCGCCCATCAGCATCCCGTACGGCTCGCCGGCGCGATACCATTCGACCAGGGTGAACTCAGGATGGTGCAGCGCACCGCGCTCGCGGTTGCGAAACACTTTTGCGAATTCGACGATACGCCGCTCGCCGGCCGCCAACAGCTTTTTGCAGGCGAATTCCGGCGAAGTCCGCAGATAAAGCCGCGCCGACGGCGAGCCATCCGGGGCGGCAAGCATCGTCGCAAAGGCATGCAGATGGGTCTCGTTGCCGGGCGAGCGCGCCAGCGCCCCGGTCTCGACCTCAACGAAGTCGTGGCCGGCGAACCAGGCGCGCAGCGCCGCCACGATCCGGCCGCGGGCCAGCAGGGCCGGCCGGCGGTCGGCATGAACATGGGGGGCCCAAAACGGCGAGGAACGGGGCGGAGCGTGGGGAACGTCCGGCATAGTCCTACTCTCAAATGTCCTTGTACCGGGCCAGGCGAGGAAATAACTAGCGGTCAGCCTCAGGATCGTTATGTTGCGCCTCGAATCGAAGCGCCAGAACCCAAGGAATTCGTCCCGTGAGAGTCATCGCTAGCTCGTTGCGAAAAGGCAATATCGTCGATCTCGACGGCAAACTCGGGGTCATCATGGCCATCGAGAACATCCATCCCGGCAAGGGCACGCCGGTCACCCAGATGGATGTGCGCCGGATCGCCGACGGCGTGAAGGTCTCACTGCGCTACAAGACCACGGACCAGGTCGAGCGGGCCTTCGTCGAGGACCGCAAGCACCAGTTTATGTACGAGGACGGCGAAGGCTTCCATTTCATGAACATGGAAAGCTACGACCAGGTCGCATTGCCGGCCGACATCATCGGCGACCAGGCGCCCTATCTGCAGCCCGAGATGGAAGTAACGATCAGCATGCACGACGACACGCCGGTGGCGATCGAGCTGCCGCCTAAGGCGGTGCTGGAAGTGGTTGAAACCGAGCCTTCGATCAAGAGCCAAACGGCGGCGTCGTCCTACAAGCCCGCGGTGCTGTCGAACGGCGTGCGCACCATGGTGCCGCCTTTCGTCACGACCGGAACCAAAATCGTGGTGATGACCGCCGACGGCAGCTACGTCGAGCGGGCGAAGGACTGACCTTCCCCCGCCGGGCTTGGCCGTTGCGCGGCTCCTCGCCGCGCTTCAGCGTTGCAGCACGCCGATGACCCGACTGGCAAAACTCAGCCGCTCAGCCATCAGACCGATCACATAAGTGAGCAAGGCCTGCACCAGAGAGGGGTGCTCGACCTTGAGGCGCTCAAACGCGTCGGCGCGCAATTCGTAGGCGACGGTCGCGATTTCGGCCTGCACGGTGGCGCTGCGCGGACGGCCGGTGAGCAGACCCATCTCGCCGATGGTGGTATGTCGCCCGAGACTGCGCACGCGAACCGAACCGCCTCCTTCCAAGTGAACGACGATTCCGACGCGGCCTTCAACTATGAAGTGCATGGAATCGGAAGGCGCGCCCTGCTGCGCAATGATGTCGCCGGCGGCAAAATCGTAGCGCTGGCATTGCGTGGCAAGCCGGTCGGCGAACTCGGCATTGCCAAACGCTTCCCCGAGCCAATCGCGCAGCGAACGCGCTTCGTCGCCGGCCGCGCTGTGAGCGGCGATGATCGCGCTCTCACAAAGCTCAAGGGCCCGGTCGATTTCCGGAACGACCATGACATCCTCGGAAATGAATTGATTGTCGGCGAACGTCTTCTCGATTGACGGCGTAAGGTTGACCAGCACCAGCCGTGCGCCAAGCGCGGTCGCCGCCTGCTTGATCTGGCTGAAGCTATGGACGGCCGACGAATCGATGCCGGTGACGAGCCGAAAGTCGAACAGGAGAAAGCGACATTCCGGCCGTTGCGCCAGCAACGCCTTGACATGTTCGTAGAGCCGGTTAGCGGAGCCGAAGAACAGGTAGCTCTGCAGCCGCAAGCCCTGCAATTCACGGCCGTGAGCCGCGAGCAACGAAAGCTCCTGCGCGCCGCGATCGAGCGAGCTGCGATATTCGGAACCGTCGAAAGCGAACTTGATGGCGTTGATGCGGCTTGCGCTCAACGCAAACGTGGCGCAGCCGAATATGACCCCGATCGACACTCCGGGCAAAAAGCCCCACCAAATAATAATGAAGGCAATCGCCAAAAGGGACACATATTCGAGTCGCGCGAGCTGGCGCGCGGTACCGACGATCCAGCGACTGATGGTATCGTAGCCCATCGTGACCAGGAGACCGCCGAGTACGCATTTCGGCATATATTCGAGAAATTCGGGATTGATGAATAGCGACGCCGAGGACATTGCCGCGACAATCAATCCGGAGATACGGTTGTTGCCGAGGATAAAGTTTAATTTCGTCCGACTGCTCGAGATGCACGCAACGTAGCCGCCGAACGCCGCGCATAGCAGATTGGCGCCGCCCTGCACCCTGAGTTCGCGATCGAGGTTGGCCTCGTGTTTGGTCGCGATCTCGATCGACGTGATATTGAGCAAGACGCTGATCGTGCTCACGAACATGACGGCGACAAAATCCGCGCCCAGTTCCGACAGCCCGGACCAGGGAAATCGTGCGAGGTCGAGCGACCAAGGCGGAGCAAATGCCCTTGCCGACGGCATCACAAACATCCAGCTCTGGGCCTGTGCATCGGCAAGCGAAATCCCAAAGAGCATAACGACGATGTAGAAGATGACGATGCAGATCAACAGCTGCGCCGGCATTGCGAACGGCGATTTCCAATACTGCCGCCCGATCAGGACAAAAGCGGCGACGGCGCCGGCTGCGAGCAGTTTTTCCGCGCTGTCGACGTTCAGGATATGGTCGATATTCGCGACGCTCAGGCGATAGCCGGTCGCGATCTTGACGACGCCCATCAACATTAGGCACCCGGAGGCGCCGAGAAAGCCGCCGATCACCGGATAGGGAATGAATCGGATCGCGCGGCCAAGGCGCGCCAAGCCGAGACCGTACAGCAGGAGCCCGGTCAACGCCGAACTGAGCGCGAGCGCCAACAGCGTAGCCGTCAGGAGGGCCCCGTCGGCGTCATTCGGCCCAAGTCGCGTCGCGAGCGTACCGACCAGCGCGGCAATGACTGCGCAAGTCGACCCCTCGGGTCCGCCGATCGTAAATGGCAGCGAACTGCGCCATGACGTCACCGCGCCACTGATGGCGCCGGTCATAAACGTCGTCGTCAGGCCGTAGGCGAGCCAAGGCGCAAGCGGGCCGGAGAAGATCAGTGCGGCATAGGACAGGTAGAACAGTAGGGAAAAAACACCCACGACGGCGCCGGCGATAACGGAGCGGGCTAGCGGCGCATGCAATCCCCGACGGATCCGGCGAACGATTGTTCCCGATTGAATGGCAGTCTCGCTCAACAAATTCCCACTCTGATGTCACACACGATAGGTGAGATCGCTGCTCGTTAGACGCCTATTACCGACACGATTGAGTTCCACATCCCGCGGTGAATCCCGAACTACCATGATTTGGCGGCAATATCGAGTAAGCGCCCGGTTCCCTAACCCAACGGCGGTCCAGATCGACCCTGAACGTTTATTCATTGTGCAACGTGCCGCATGAGCGGCTCTCGCTTGGCTCGCTACGGCACTCCTTGGCATGATGCGCGTTGACAGCGATAGTATGCAGTCGCGTTTTGGGATTTTCGTCGTGCGCCCTTCGGCCAAGCTTGGCAGCAGACTGATGGCAACCGGGATCGGTTGCGCGATGCTGCTTGGCTCGGTGCAAGCGGCACTGAGCGTAAACTGCAAGCCGGGCCACTTCCGAGCGCCCTATTTCATCAAGAGCATGGGCGCCTGCGCGTTCGATGCGCAGACGCTGAGCTTCGCCGGCACGCCGGTCGAACAGGCCATGTGCCTGATGCGCGGCATGGATGCGACGCGCAATCTCGCGGCGCCACTCGAGAAGCTGCCGGCGGCGCTGGCAAGCCGCGTCGGCCAAACCACCGGGTTGCCGTCGCGCCAGGCGCTGTCGAGCTTGCTCTCCAAAGAGGGCCTGGAATGGACCTTCGCCGCCTATCTCTGGCAGCCGGTGTCGCGCGCGCGCGACGACGATCCGGATGCACCGATGGCGCGCTATTTCGTGATCCACGACACCAGCGGGCCAAATTTCGGACACCGCTCGCTGCCGGACGACATCAATAGCAGTGCCGGCTTCAACAACCTGGCTAACTTTGCTTGCTCCGACGGCTGGGGCCGAGCCCACATCTTCATCAACCGCGCCGGTCAGATGCTGGTCGCGCACGATTACTCAATTGCTTGGCGCGAAACCAAGTTCGAGCAAGCCGCCGAATTCGGCGGCGCGCTGCAGGGGCTGTTCCTGCATAACGAGCTGGTTCAGCCGCGGCGCAGCGCGCCCGGGCACGGACGCAGCAACGATGCACGATCGCCGGATCCCGCTTTCACCGCCGCACAATACGATCGGCTGGCATTGCTTTATGTGATCGCGAGCGTGCGCGCCGACCGCTGGCTCATTCCGGCCTTTCACGCCGCGCTTGACGCCGACATTCCCAACGGCCACGACGATCCCCTGAATTTCGATATTGAAGGCTTTGCCAAGAGCCTCGACGAGTTGGTCGCGAAATTGCAGCACCCGGAGCAGATTGCGGCCGCGACCGGCGCGCCCGCAGTTGAGCTGCAAGCGGACGAATTGACGGAGCCCTTGGACCCGGCTTCGATCGAAGAACGCGCCACACCGACCCAAGCCGTCAGCCCACCGGCGGTGCCGAGCACCGAACCGACTGCCGCGGCGCTAATCGCGTCAAAGGACGACCAAGCATCAAAAGTCGCGCTGTTAGATGCAATCGTCCCGCCGCAGAAGAACGAATCCCACAGTGAGCAAAAGTCCGCCAGCGCCGAGCTTTGCGAGACGCGCCGCATTAAAGGCCACAGCCGGCGCCTTTGCGAGCCTGTTCGTGCCGAGCGGCACGAGCGCGCGCGACGAGACCAAACCCATACCGTTCGATTAGCGGATCGCGACAATTCGAACGAAAGCCGTGGATCGCATGAACGACTTGGCGCACGGCATCATGGAAGCGACCTCCACACGCGTCATGCGCGGGGTTCATCCCGACACAACGGGGCTTGAGGCAATCCGCAGCCAACCCGAATTCATCGAAGATTTCTGGAAATATTTCAGCGTCGCAGTGATCAGCGCGTGACCGGCATCGAACCGCCCGACAGCCGTGCCGGCACGGGCCGGCTCGCCCGGTTGCGCCAAGCACCCTAACCTGCTTGTGATCTGGCTCGTGATCCGGTTGGATGCGGGCCGCCGACACTGCCCAATTCGCAAGACGAGGAAACGCCCGTCATGACGCCGCCGCCCGCCGCGACCGCACGCGCCAATAGCACCGACGCCGACCCCGCCGTCGCCAAGATTGAACGTCCGACGCCGGCCGGCGCCAATGCGCCGGGCTTCGGTTCGGACGTGATCGCCGACGCGCTGCGCTCGCTCGATATTCCCTATATCGCGCTGACACCTGGCGCGAGCTACCGCGGGCTGCATGACAGCATCGTCAATTATCTCGGCAATGCGAAGCCGCAAATGTTGCTCTGCCTGCATGAGGAAGCCGCCGTCGCCATCGCCCACGGCTATGCCAAGGTGACCGGCAAGGCCATGGTCACCGCGGTGCACTCCAACGTCGGACTGATGCACGCGACCATGGCGATGTTCAACGCCTGGTGCGACCGCATGCCGGTCGTGGTGCTCGGTGCCACCGGCCCGGTCGATGCCGTCAAGCGCCGGCCCTGGATCGACTGGATTCACACCGCGCGCGATCAAGGTGCGTTGGTGCGCGAATACACCAAATGGGACGACCAGCCGTCGTCGCCCGGAGCCGCGCGCGAGGCGATTTTACGCGGCACCTGGATCGCCAATACTGTGCCGCAGGGACCAGTCTATATCAATTTCGATGCCGAGCTGCAGGAAGCGAAAGTCTCCGAACCGCTGCCGGCGATCGACATTGCCCGCTACATGCCACAGGTTTCGACCGCCGCGCCCGGCGACCTCGTGCGCCAAGCGGCGGCGCTGCTCAGGGACGCCAAGCAGGTGCTGCTGCTCGCCGGCCGCGCGTCGCGCGATCCGGCGGCCTGGAATGCGCGCGTCGCGCTCGCCGAAGCGCTCAACGCCCGCGTCGTCACCGACCTCAAGATCGGCGCGAGCTTTCCGACCGACCATCCGCTTTATGTCGGCGCGCCGCGCGCGGTCACGCTTGAGAGCGTCGAGGGCTTAAAGAATATCGACGTCGTGCTGAGCCTCGATTGGGTCGATCTCGGCGGCGCGCTGCACGCCTTCGGACCTTCGCCATCGGCCAAGGTGATTCAGATCTCGCTCGATCATCGCATCCACAACGGCTGGAGCATGGATCATCAGGCGCTGCCGCCGGTCGATCTCCTGCTGTCTGCCGATCCCGATCTCGTGGTACCGGAATTGGTCAGGGAGATCGGCAGCAGCTCAAAACCCCACGCCGTGCCAAGCCCGCGCACACACGCCGACAAGGAGCCGGCGGGCTTCACCAATGAGCATATCGCGCGTGCTTTGCTCCAGCTGCTCGGCGACCGGCCGGTGACCTACACGCATCTGCCGCTGTCATGGGACGACAATTGGATCACGTTCCGCCATCCGCTCGATTATCTAGGCTCCGACGGCGGTGGCGGCGTCGGCGGTGGACCGGGAATTTCTGTGGGCGCCGCACTCGCGCTCAAAGGCTCAGGACGCCTGCCGATCGCGATCTGCGGCGACGGCGATTTTTTGATGGGCGTTACCGCGGTGTGGACGGCCGTGCATTACAAGATCCCGCTGTTGTTCGTGCTCGCCAACAACCGTTCGTTCTATAACGACGAGTTGCATCAGGAGCGCATGGCGCGTGCGCGCAACCGCCCGGTCGAAAATAAATGGATCGGCCAGCGCATGTCCGATCCCGAAATCGATCTTGCCGCCATGGGCAGCGCGCAGGGCGCGCAAGGCTTCGGCCCGGTCACCAATCCCGCCGATCTCGCAAGCGTGCTCCAGAAGGCGATTGCCGCCGTCGATGCCGGTCAGGTCGCCGTGGTCGATGTGCGCGTCGAGCCGGGCTATACCGCGGTCATGACCGCCGCGATGACGCGCGCCGGAAACTGAATTGCAATGGCCCAGAAGATGGCCAATGTCTCGACGAGCGATCACGTGGTGGCCGCCCATCAAGCGGTGCCGGCGATCCTTGTCGCCGACGGGCTTGTGATGCGCTTTGCCACGGCCGAAGGCGAGATCACTGCAATCGACGACGTCTCGTTCGATGTCGCACCGGGCGAGTTTCTAGCGGTGATCGGACCGTCGGGCTGCGGCAAGTCCACTTTGTTCAACATCATCGGCGGTCTCCTTGGCGGCTATCGTGGCCGGGTCGCGGTCGGCGGCGAGACCATTTCCGGCCCGCACGCCTCGATCGGCATGGTGTTTCAGGAGGAATCGACATTCCCGTGGCGCAATGTCGTCGACAATGTCGCGTTTCCGTTGGAAATCGCCGGCGTACCGCGGCGTGAACGCCTCGAGCGGGCCCGGCGTTTCGTCTCCATGGTCGGACTCGACGGCTTCGAAAAGCGCTACCCGTCGGAGCTCTCCGGCGGCATGCGCCAGCGCGTCTCGATGGCGCGTACGCTTGCCTCGGAACCCAAGATTTTGCTGATGGACGAACCGTTCGCCGCGCTCGACGAGCAGACGCGGTTGTTGCTCGGCGACAAGGTGCTGCAGATTCAGCAAGAGTTGAAGCAGACTACGCTTTTGATCACCCATAATATCACCGAAGCGGTGCAACTCGCCGACCGCATTTTAGTGATGAGCTACCGCCCCGGCCGGGTCAAGCGCATCGTCGACATCAATCTGCCGCGGCCGCGCACGTCGGAAATTGTGTCGAGCGAGGCGTTCGGACGTTATGTGGCGCAGATCTGGGGCGATTTGCGCGAGGAGGCGAGCCGCGGCATGGTCGACGACGAGGCGCGCGCATTGCACGCGCACGATCACAAGCACGAGCAAAAGGCGTGAGCGCGGCGGCTATCACGGCGCGCCGCTTTACGCCGCCCGTCGTCGGGTTCGGCTCCGCCATCTTCGTTCTGGCCGCCGTCGAATTCCTCATCCGCATCGGCTTGATCAACCGCTTCATCGTTCCGCTGCCGTCGGAGGTCGCGGCGAGCTTCGGGCGGGTCATCGTCGAGGAGGATATTTTGCATCGCTTTCTGCAGACGGCGTGGGAATGTTCTGCCGCGGGCGTGCTGCTTGCCGTGTTCGGCGTTGTAATCGGTGCCGTCATGCATCGCCTGCCGCTGTTCCGGCGCGCCTGCGAAACCTGGGTCGCGGCTTTTGCTTCGGCGCCGCTAGTGCTGGCCTATCCGTTGTTCTTGGTGTTGTTCGGCCGCAGCGCGCTGACCATCATCATGCTGGCGTTCCTGTCGGGCCTGCCGCCGGTCATTCTCAAGACGCTTGAAGGACTCGGCGCGACGCGCCGCGTGCTGATCAATGTCGGCAGGAGCCTCAAGCTCACTCAGGCGCAGCAGTTCCGCAAGATCCTGTTCCCCTCAGCCTTGCCGACGATCTTTGTCGGCATCCGGCTCGGGCTGATCTTTGCCCTTATCAACGTGGTCGGCGTCGAATTCTTGATCAATTTTGGCGGTCTTGGGCAACTGATCAACGACCTGGCCGAGCGCTACGATCTGCCCGGCGTCTATGCCGCGATCACTTTCGTCATTCTCGTCAGCGTCTTGTTTTTCGTCACCACGGAAAGGGCCGAACGATGGCTGAGATCGGTCGGATGACGCAAGCGCGGCGCGCGCCGCGCTGGCTGTCGGGCGTTGTGCTGTTACGCGCAGCGATCGTGCTTGTGGTGCTTTTGATCTGGCAGGGTCTCGCAGTTTCCGGCTGGTTTTATCGCGACGTCATGCCGGCGCTGCCAAAAATCTGGGACGCGCTGGTCAAGCTTCTTTCGGGCGTCAATTTCTACTGGAACCTCGGCGTCACGGTCGAGGAGGTCGTCATCGGGCTTGCGATCGGCGGGCTTCTGGGCGTCGTTGCTGGCCTTGTCGTCGGCAGTAACGCGTTCATCGCCAAGGCGTATGAGCCTTACCTGTATTATCTCGGCCCGACGCCGAAAATCATCTTCTTTCCGGTCATGATCATGTGGTTCGGCGTCGACTCGGGCTCGAAAATCGCCATGGGCGCGGTGTCCTGTTTCTTTCCGATTGCGCTTTGCGTTGCCGCCGGCATGCACCAGATCGATTCCGTGCTGATCAAGGTCGGGATGAGTTTCCGCGCCAATCCGTGGCAGATGGCGACCAAAATCTATTTGCCGGCGATGCGCCATCCCGTCATCAACGGCTTGCGGCTCGGGCTCGGCGTCGCTCTGATCGGCACGCTGCTTGCCGAAACCAAGCTCTCCAATCGCGGCATCGGCTTTCTGGTTATCCAAGCTTACAACAATTTCGATATGCCGCGGCTTTACGCCGTCCTCGTCACGCTGTTCGTACTCGCCATCGGCGTCAATGCGCTGGTGGCACGTTTCAGCGGTCTCGACGCGATCAAACAAAAGTAATGGGAGCGGCGGCGCTTCTTTGCGAGGAGGATCGAATGAACACCGCAGTCCCGCCCAAGTCGCTCAAAGTGCCGACCCTGCAGCTGCCGGCGCACCGCGATGCGTTCTACGGCGGCGAATGGCATGAGGCGAAATCCGGCCGATCCGCCGACGCCATCAATCCGGGCACCGGTAAATCGCTCGGCGCCGTCGCCGATTGCGGCTCAGCCGATATCGACGCCGCAGTCGGCGCCGCAAAGGCCGCTTTTCCGGCCTGGCGCGATACACCGCCGCTCGAACGCGCGCGTTTGCTCAAGCGAATCGCCAACGTGCTGCGCGATCACGCCGAGGAACTGGCGATGATCGACGCCGCCGATTGCGGCAATCCCTATGCCGAGATGGTGCGCGATGCGACCATCGCCGCGGCCCAGATCGAATTTTATGCCGGGCTCGTCACCGAGATGAAAGGCGCATCCGTCCCGATGGGACCGGACGTGGTGAATTTCTCGGTGCGCGAACCGCGCGGCGTGGTCGGCCGCATCATTCCGTTCAACCATCCGTTCATGTTCTGCGCCGGCAAATCGGCCGCGCCGCTCGCAACCGGCAATACCGTGGTGATGAAGCCACCGGAACAGGCGCCGCTCTCCTCGCTTCGACTTGCCGAATTGATCGGCGATATCCTACCCCCCGGCGTGTTCAACATCGTGCCCGGCGGCAAGGAAGCCGGCTCCGCGCTCGCCGCGCATCGCGACGTCGCTATGATCGCCTTGATCGGCTCAGTGCCGACCGGCCGCGCGGTGATGAAGGCTGCCGCCGACACGCTCAAGCCCGTGATGCTCGAACTCGGCGGCAAGAATGCGTTGATCGCCTATCCCGACGCCGACCCGGAGGAAGTCGCCGACGGCGTGATCGGCGGCATGAATTTCACCTGGTGCGGCCAGTCCTGCGGTTCGACCAGCCGCGCCTTCATCCACGAGAGAATTTACGAGACCGTGCTCGCCAACGTGAAGGCCAAAATTACGCACTACAAACCGGGCATCGCCACCGATCCGGCCACCACCATGGGCGCGATCATCTCCAGGACCCAGCATGAGCGCATCTTGGGCTTCATCGAAAGCGCCAAGCAGGAAGGCGGCCGGCTCCTTTGCGGCGGCGGCAGACCGACCGACCCGGAGCTCGCCAACGGCTTCTTCATCGAGCCGACGGTGTTCGCCGACGTTCAGCCGACCATGCGCATCGCGCGCGAGGAAATTTTCGGTCCTGTCCTTGCGGTGTGCAAATGGCGCGATGAAGCCGAGATGCTCGCCGAGGTGAATGCGGTCGAATACGGCCTCACTGCTTCGATCTGGACCAACGATCTTTCGACCGCCCACCGCGCTGCGGCCGCGGTGCAAGCCGGCTTCGTCTGGATCAACGAGGTCTCGAAACATTTCCTCGGCGCGCCGTTCGGCGGCTACAAGCAATCCGGCATCGGCCGCGAGGAATGCTTCGAGGAAATGCTCGCCTATACGCAGGAGAAGAATATTCACGTGCGGCTCAAGCCGGCGAAAAAGTGACGCCGAGGCCACTCGGCGATCGTGTTGCGCGCGCCGGTCCGGACGTGGTCACCTGCTCGGCGTCGGATTCGCGTTACGTCGGCATCGATTGGCGCAATGAAAGCATTGAAGACTGCACCGGGGACGACTGTGAGACGGCGAGATTTTCTGACCCTTTTGGGCGGCACGGCGGCCGGCTGGCCGCTGGCCACGCGCGCGCGGGCAGCCAAGATCTACCGCGTCGCCTTCCTCGCTTTGCTCGACGAGCAGGATGAAGTCATCGTGCGGGAACGGCTTGCCGAGCTCGGCTACAGCGAAGGCAAGAATTTGATTTTCGATTTCCGCTCCACTAATGGACAACGCGACCGCCTGCCGCAACTCGCCGTCGAATTAGTCAAGACCAAGCCGGACGTCATCGTGACCGGTTTCGGAACGATGTCCGCCATGGCGGCGCAGGCCGCGACCGCAACCATCCCTATTGTTTTTACCAGCGTCGGCGATCCTGTCGAGGCTGGCATCGTCACGAGCCTGAACCGGCCCGGCGCGAATATTACAGGTCTCAGCTCACAGACCACCGAAATCAGCGGCAAGCGGCTGCAGATTTTGGCGGAAATCGCGCCCGCCATTCGCAGCCTCGCAGTGTTCCTCAACCCGGACAATCCGTTTACGACGGTGGCGCTGCCGGATTTGAAGGCTGCCGCCAACGTCCGCGGGCAGCGTCTGGAAATCTGCCAGGTGCGAACCGCCGATCAACTGTCGACCAGCCTCGATGCCGCGGTGAAAGCCGGCGCCAGTGGCCTGACGATCCTGGAAACGCCCGGACTGCTCGGTTTTCGCCGGCAGATCGTCGACCTCGCGGCAAAGTATCGGCTGCCCGCCATCTACGCCAATCGGGACTTTGTCAGCGCTGGGGGACTAATGTCGTACGGAACAGATCGCCGGCAGCAGTATCAGCGCGCGGCCGAGCTCGTCGACAAAATCCTTAAAGGCGAAAAGCCGGGAGACATTCCTGTCGAACAACCGACGAAATTCGAACTCGTGCTCAACCTCAAGACCGCCAAGGCACTCGGCCTCACCGTGCCTCCGACACTGCTTGCAATTGCCGACGAAGTGATCGAGTGAAGCGGCGCGACCTTATTGCGCTCATTGACGGCGCTTGGGCCATCCAGCCGCCGCGCGCGCAGCTGTCGGCAACGCCGGTGATCGGAATATAGGGCGGCGCAAATCAGTGCGGCCAGACCCGGAAAGCTGCCGAGCCGATCAGGCAAGATTCCTCTTGTTGTTGCATAAAAGCAATAGATTTTTCTCGTGTAACGTGTATTAGTAAATATTGCGCCTTTGTCGTATCAGACGGCGAATGCAACGCCAATTCGCTTCGTTCAGAAGGCGACACGCGCCACGAAATCAGGTGGTCGATTAAGTAAACGGCGCAACGGGAATGACGTGGGGAGGGATTAATGGGCCGATTAGTTCGAAGGGATGAGAGACTTGCCGCGGGTAGCCTTTTCAGTTTGCAGGCGAGCCCAGTGCGAGCCCAAATAACAGCGGTCGCGCCCGCTGTAGCAAATCAAGCACAGGCGCCCGGCGCGGCAAATCAGACTGATACCGACGACTACGCCACTCGTATGGTCAAATATATTCCGGCTGAAGTGGTGGCGTTCTACCTGGCAGCGGACAAGCTCTTTGTAAAAGGTGCCGAGGCAGTAAATTCCAACATTGCTGACATATTCGTTGCGGCCCACCTTTTCTATTTTTCTATCGCCGTCTTCGTTCTCGCTCTCATAGGCACGCCGATTTATCTCCGGCAACAAGCCGCCGATAACGAGCCGTGGCAGGTTCAGGCCGCGGTTTCTACCGTCGCATTTGCGATTTGGGCCTACGCGGTCCACGGACAGGTGTTCGTGTCCATATATTCCTCAGCTATCTCAGCCTTCCTGGTCTTGGTCTTCACGTTTTCGAGCGGATTTATAAAACCAGGGAAATAACCTCCCGCGCCGTGCGCCGGGTTACAACTTGAATGTCTCGAATGTCGAGGGATGAAACAAGTCCTCGACCGCTAGGCGGCGTGAGGAGAGCCCCTCAAGGTGATGTTGCGCGAGGAAATAATCGAGCACCTTGCGGTTTTGCGCGACGCCGTAAGACCAGAAATCGTGGCCCATGAAGTCGCGCGCTTCCTTCAACCGTTCCTCGACGAAAGGCAGCGTCACCTTGGTGGCGGATGTGTCCGACAGTTTTTTCATCGCGGCTTCCTTGGCCTGCGCGAACGCCTTGAGCACTGCGCCCGGGAGCCATGGATGGCGCTCGGCAAGCTCGCGGCGAATGCCGACGACGTGCATGATCGGAAAAAAGCCAGTGCGCTTGAAGTAATCTTTCGCGACCGCCACGGGATCGGCAAACAGCCAGCCGATATGCGGGTGACCATTTTCGATCAGCGTCGGCGGTCGCGGCGCGATGAAGCCGTCGATCTCGCCCGCTTCGAGCATTTTTGAAATCGTCGCGCCCTCGGGCGCATTGTCGAGCCGGACACCGGGCGGCAACTTGACTGAGATCTTCTCCGGCCGGCCGATCTGTTCGATGCCGCCGCGGATCCAATGGATATCCGTTCGTTTGACGCCGTAATCGTCTTCCAGCATGGCGCGCGCCCAGACATTGGCAGTAAGCTGATATTCTGGCACGCCGACTTTGCGGCCCTTGAGGTCCTCCGGCTTTTTGACGCGGTCGGTGCGGACATAGATCGAGGTGTGGCGGAAGGCGCGCGAGACAAACGCCGGCACCGCGATATAGGGACAATCCTTGAGCGCGGTCTTGACCGTGTAGCTCGACAGCGACAATTCGCAGATGTCGAATTCGGCGGCGCGAAAGGCGCGGAAGAAGATCTCTTCCGGAACGAGCTGCATGTAGACCGGATCGACGCCGTCGATCTGGACCGAGCCATCGAACAGCGCACGGGTGCGGTCGTAGTCGCCGACGGCGACCGAAAGATCAAGCTTGGCCATTTCGCTTCCCTATTCAGCGGACGGCTCGCTTTTTAGCGAGCGCCCGGTGCGGCGGCAAATTTAGCGCCTCACCGCCCCGCAAACGGCTCCGCGGCCGCGATATCGGTGAGCCGAAATTGCACGCGTTCTTCGCCCTGCCAGCGGTCGATCGCGAGGGAGCCTGCGGCGTGAACTTTCAGGCCCCGGCTGTTGCGCAGTGCCGTGCCGAGCTTTTGTCCGGCGGCGCGGAATGCGACGGCGTTGAGGCTTGAGCCGTCGGCGGATTTTAGCCGCACGCGCACATGCGCCTGACCGACCTCCTCGGCATAGGTCACGGTGTGCGCCGGCAGCGCGATCATCGGCTCCGGATTGCCTGAACCGAACGGCCCGGCGCGGGCGATCATGGTGACGAGCTCGGCGTCCGCTGCCGCCGCGGTCACGGCACCGTCGATCAGTAGTCCGCTCGATCGCCGCGCGGTCTCGACATCGGGGCCGAGCGCGGTTTCCAGAAAAGCGCGCAATTGAGCCAGCGCGTCCTTGCGCAAGGTCACTCCCGCCGCCATCGCGTGCCCGCCGCCCTTGATCAACAGCCCGTCAACCACGGCCCGCCGCACCGCGCGGCCGATATCGACGCCGGCGATGGAGCGGCCCGAGCCGGTGCCGACGCCGCCGGGCTCAAGCGCGATGGCGAATGCCGGACGGCCGAATTTTTCCTTCAGCCGCGCCGCCACCAGCCCGACGATGCCCGGGTGCCAGCCTTCCGCGGCCGTGACCACCACCGCGCCCTTCTCCTCGACGCCAAGCGCTGCGCCCGCCTCGGCTTCGGCCTGCGCCAAAGTCTCAAGCTCGATCGCCTGACGCTCGCGGTTGAGCCGATCGAGTTCGCTGGCGATTTTTGCCGCTTCTATCGGATCGTTCTCGAGCAGAAGCTTTACGCCGAGATCGGCGCGGCCGATGCGGCCGCCGGCATTGATGCGCGGGCCGAGCAGAAAACCGAGATGCCACGCCTCGGGCGGACCGGGCAGCCGCGCGACATCCATGAGGCTCGTATGTCCGACACGCTCGCGGCGGCGCAGCGCGATCAGGCCCTTGGCGACGAAAGCACGGTTCAGCCCGATCAGTGGCACCACGTCGGCGACGGTGCCTAAAGCGACGTCGTCAAGGAAGGCGAGCAGATCGGGTTCCGGCCGACCCGCGTGCCAAAATCCACGTTCGCGCAGCACGCGGTTGACCGCAACGACGGTCATGAAGACGAGGCCTACCGCGGCGAGATGGCCTAAGCCCGACAGATCATCGCGCCGGTTAGGATTGACGATTGCGACGGCCGGCGGCAATTCCTCGTCGGCCTGGTGATGATCGATGACGACGACGTCCACGCCAAGCTTTTTGACCTCGGCGAGCGGCTCCATGCTGGTGGTGCCGCAATCGACGCAAACCAAGAGCGTGGCGCCGCGTTCGGCGAGCGCGCGCACGGCTTCGACGTTGGGGCCATAGCCTTCGAACAACCGATCGGGAATGTGGATCATGGGCTCGATGCCGCACTGCCGCAGATACCGCGCGAGCAGCGCCGCCGACGTCGCCCCATCGACGTCGTAGTCGCCGAAAATGGCGACGCTTTCGGAGCGGGTGACGGCGTCGGCGATGCGCTCTGCGGCCACCTTCATGGCGGTGAGCACAAACGGATCGGGCATCGAATGCTTAATCGTCGGATCGAGGAACGCGGCCACCGCATCGGCTTCGACATTGCGGCCGGCGAGAATGCGCGCCAGGAGCTCGGGCAAATCGTTGCGTTGCGCAATGGCGAGCGCGCGCGCGGAGCCGCGCTCGTCAAGCCGGTCGCGCCAAGCGCGCCCGGTCGCCGAGTTTTCAACGCCGAGGAACAGACGACGCTCAGTCATCTCAGTGTCATTCCGAGGCGCGCTCGTTAGCGCGAGCCCGCAACGACGCTATTCGATCCAACGATCGGGCTTCAAGTTATTCGAACTTTTTAAGCTCGCGGTGCTCGCCCCTGATCCAGCGGATGGTACCGCTCGTCGAGCGCATCACCACGGTTTCGGTTTCGATCACGCCGTGGCCGAACCGCACGCCGCGCAGCATCGGCCCATCGGTGACGCCGGTCGCGGCGAACAGGCAATCGCCTTTCACCATGTCTTCGATCTGATATTTCTTCTTCGGATCCTTGATGCCCATCTTCTTGGCGCGCGCCCGCTTTTCCTCGGTGTCGATGATCAGCCGCGTCTGCATCTGGCCGCCGATGCAGCGCAGCGCCGCCGCCGCCAGCACGCCCTCCGGCGCACCGCCGATGCCGAGAAAAATGTCGATGCCGGTCTTGCCCGGCTCGGCGGTGTGGATGACGCCGGCGACGTCGCCGTCGGTGATCAGGCTTACCGCCGCACCCGCTTTGCGCACCGCGTTGATGATATCGGCGTGGCGCGGACGGTCGAGGATCATCGCGGTGATCTCTTGCGGCTTCACCCCTTTGGCCTTGGCTAGATTGAGGATGTTTTCGTCGGCCGGCGCGTCGAGGTCGACAACCCCGATCGGATAGCCGGGGCCGATCGCAATCTTATCCATGTAAATATCCGGCGCATGCAACAGCGTGCCGTGATCTGCCATGGCCAGGGTGGCAATGGCGCCCGGCATGTTCTTGGCGCAGAGCGTCGTCCCCTCCAACGGATCGACGGCGATGTCGACCTTGGGACCGGACTTGGTGCCAACCTTTTCGCCAATGAACAGCATCGGCGCCTCGTCCATCTCGCCTTCGCCGATGACCACGGTGCCGTCGATCGGCAGCTCGGCAAGTTCACGCCGCATGGCGTCGACCGCGGCCTGATCGGACATCTTCTCGGCGCCGCGCCCGCGCAACCGTGCGGCGGCAACCGCGGCGCGCTCGGTCACGCGGACGATTTCAAGCGCCAGAGCGCGCTCAATGAGCGGGTGCGACCGAGCGGACTTCGAAGCCATGAGTCAAATCTCCATTGCGACTGCATTGTACGGGTGCGCCGGGGCGACCCCGGCCATTTAGTTCTTTTCGATCCTGATGACTTGTGGCCGTCCGGTGACGACGCGGTCGCGGCGAACCGCGGCCAGCGCCTTACGTACGGCATCCTCGCTGGTCGCATAGGTGATCATGATGACGGGAACCGCCTCGCCGGAGCGGCCCGGCCGCGCCGCGCCGCGCGAGCCCGGGGCATGGCGCTGTACGATCGATTCCAGCGAAATATTCTGTTGCGCCAGACGCCGCGCGATGGTCGCCGCAGTGCCCGGCCGGTCGCGGGCGAGCAGCCGGATGTAATAGCCGCCCTCGTGATGCTGCATCGGCGCCTTGCGGATCGCCGTCATCCGCGCCGCGGGCCTGCCGAACGGAGCGTTGCGCACGCCGCGCGCGATATCGGCAAGATCGGCGACGATGGCCGAAGCTGTCGCCACACCGCCGGCTCCGGGGCCAACCAAGGTGATCGGGGCCAAGCCTTCGGCATCCATGGTGACGGCGTTGGTGACGCCCATGACCTGAGCAATGGCGGACTCCTTAGGCACCATGGTCGGATGCACGCGCTGCTCGATGCCGGCCTCCGTCTTCACCGCCACACCCAAAAGCTTGACCCGATAGCCGAGCTCGCTTGCGGCGTCGAGATCGGCGAGCGTAATGGACGATATGCCTTCGACATAGATCGCGCGCGGATCGATTTTGATGCCGAAAGCGAGGCTTGCCAGGATCGCGAGCTTTTGCGCGGTGTCTTGGCCTTCCACGTCGAAAGTCGGATCGGCCTCGGCATAGCCGAGCGCCTGTGCGTCGCGCAGACACGCCTCGAAGCTCAGCCGATCCTGCTCCATGCGGGTGAGCATGTAATTGCAGGTGCCGTTGAGGATGCCGTAGATGCGCGTGAACGACGCGCCGTTCAATCCCTCACGCAGCGTCTTCACGATCGGGATACCACCGGCGACCGAGGCCTCGAAATTAAGCGCTACCCGATGTCGTTCCGCCAGGGCGGCGAGCTTTTGGCCGTGCGCGGCAAGAAGCGCTTTGTTCGCGGTCACCACCGCTTTGCCGGCCGACAGCGCAGTCTCGACGGCGCGCTTGGCGGGATCGCCCGCCCCGCCGATCACCTCGACCAGCACGTCGATCGACGGATCGCGCGCCAGCGCCACGGGATCGGCCACCCAGCGAAACTTCTTGAGATCGAATGGGCGCTTTTTGCCGCGCGACCGGGCGCTCAGCGCGACAATCTCGATGCCGCGGCCGCAGCGCGCAACGATCTTGTCGCGGCCTTGGTCCAGGAGATGGACGACGGCCGCGCCGACGGTTCCCAGCCCGGCAAGACCGACTTTAAGCGGCTCAGCCATGAATCGTCGCCAACCTGTAGTGTGAAGCGCAACTTTAAGCGGGGGGTATCCGCCGACTAGCGTCGCGTCGCAAGCGGTACGACGTTGTGCAGCAATTCCGGGCCTGTTTCAAGAAAGCGCCGGATATTGCGGGCGGCTTGGCGGATGCGCTGTTCGTTCTCGACCAGCGCAATGCGCACATGGCCCTCACCGTGCTCGCCGAAGCCGGCGCCGGGCGATACCGCCACGCCCGCTTTTTCGACCAGAAGTGTGGAAAACTCCACGCTGCCGAGCGGCCGGAACGGCTCGGGGATCGGCGCCCAGGCGAACATTGACGCGAGCGGCGGCGGTATCGTCCAACCCGCCCGGCCGAAGGAATCGACCAGCGCATCGCGCCTGCGCCGGTAGATCGAGCGCATTTCGTGAATGCAGTCGTCGGGACCGTTGAGCGCGGCGGTCGCGGCGACTTGGACCGGCGTGAACGCGCCGTAATCGAGATAGGATTTGACACGCCCGAGCGCCGCGATGATGCGCTCGTTGCCCACCGCAAACCCGATGCGCCAGCCCGGCATCGAATAGGTCTTGGACATCGAGGTGAATTCGACGGCGACATCCATCGCGCCCGGTATCTGCAACAGCGATGGCGGCGGATTGTCGTCGAAATAGACCTCAGCGTAAGCGAGATCGGACAACACCAAAATCGAGTGCTTTTTCGCGAACGCCACCAGCTCGCGATAGAAATCGAGGCTGGCGGTACACGCCGTCGGGTTCGACGGGTAGCACACCACCACCGCGATCGGCTTCGGTATGGAATGCAGCACCGCGCGCTCGAGCGCCTGAAAAAAGGCGTCGTTGGCTTCGACCGGCACGGCGCGGATGGCGCCGCCGGCCATCAGGAAGCCGAACACATGGATGGGATAGGTCGGATTGGGAACGATGATGATGTCGCCAGGCGCAGTGATCGCCTGGGCGACATTGGCAAAGCCCTCCTTCGAGCCGAGCGTCGTCACGATCTGCGTTTCGGGATTGAGTTTGACGCCGAAACGGCGCGCATAATAGCCGGCCTGAGCGCGGCGCAGCCCGGGAATTCCCCGCGACGCCGAATAGCGGTCGGTGCGCGACTTGCCGACGACCTCCTTGAGCTTCTCGACCACATGCGCGGGCGCCGGCAAATCGGGATTGCCCATGCCGAGATCGATGATATCGGCGCCGTCGTTGCGAGCAATCGCCTTGGCGCGATTGACCTGCTCGAACACATAAGGCGGCAGTCGACGAATACGATAAAATTCTTCCATGGTAGCCCCGGCACGTCGTCTCGACGAATTTCTATACTAGGATTGGAAATTTTTCACTTGGTTTCGGCAGTCTGGGTGCCATTCGCGGCATCGGCCTGACCGTTGCCGGATATTGCCCGGCTTGGCGCGGCCTGGGTCTTGGCTGGCTGCGAGTTAGTGGCATTGGAAGGGTTCGTCGGATCTTTTTGACCGGAACCTTGCGCCTCGGCGCTCAAATGGTTGCGCTGGGTAATAAGATCTTCGGTCGCCTGTTGGACCTGAATCGGATTGAGCGTCGTATCGGCGCGCGGCGGCGGCATGTCGTGGACGGACGGGAAAAGCGAGGGATAGTCGGCACCCGGCGAGCAGCCGCACAGCACAAGGCACGCCGCCGCGGCAAGCGCCAAAGGCACGCGCGCGGTAAAGCCCGCAGGGAAACCCCTCGTCACACTCCGGCTCTGCACTGCGTTAGCTCCGACATTCCCCTGGCGCAGCGCCCGGCCCAATCTGGCTGAGGCGCCGTTTCGCCACCCCCATGGTATTCAGGATAACGGCATTTACGACAACGACATTTTAAAAACGCGTATAACCCCAATACTTTGCGGCAATCAACTTAGATAGTACACAAGCCACAAAGATAAAATGCTAATATGTCGAAACAAGGACCAGACCCGTTGAGGCCTCAGACGTATCGCAAAGTCCGCCCAAACAAGTGGCTTGTGCGCGCGACCTGAGAAGGCCATTTCTGCGCAAGGAGCGGCTTGACCGTCTCCTTCGACCACTGAGGAACGCTCGTGCGGGCTCCATCGCAAGAACCGGTGCAGCAGGAACCGGCAAAGCAAATCCCGGCGATGCCAACAACGATGAAGATCGGACCGGTCGACATCGAGGCGTTTTCGCACAATCTGGCGCGACTCATCGAGGAAGGCGGTCACGCGCTCGCAGCCTATCTCAAGCCGCGTGAGGAAGGCCGCTCAAGCGGCGAAATGGCCGAGGAAATTACCGAAGTCGCCAAGACGCTCGGTCACGTCGCGGAATATTGGCTGGCCGATCCACAACGCGCCACCGAACTGCAGAACCGGCTCGGCAATGCCTATCTCGAGCTTTGGGCGTCGGCGGCAAAGCGGCTTACCGGCGAGGAAATTTCGCCGGTCGCCAAGCCCGCGGCCTCCGACAAACGCTTTACCGACCCGGAATGGACCCAGAATCAGTTCTTCGATTTCCTCAAGCAGGCTTATCTGCTCACCACGCAATGGGCCGACAAATTGGTCGAGGATGCCACCGAACTCGACCCGCACACCAAACAGAAGGCCGAATTCTATGTGCGGCAGATCGCCAATGCGCTGTCGCCGACGAATTTCGTCCTGACCAATCCCGAATTGTTACGCGAGACCTTCACCTCCAATGCCGACAATTTGGTGCGCGGCATGCATATGCTAGCCGAGGATATTGCGGCCGGCGACGGCGAATTAAAGATCCGGCAGTCGGACGCTTCGATGTTCGAGGTCGGACGCAACCTGGCGATCACGCCCGGCAAGGTGATCTTCCAAAACGAGCTGATGCAGCTGATCCAGTATGCGCCGTCGACCGAAACCGTACTTAAACGCCCGATCCTGATCGTGCCGCCATGGATCAATAAGTACTATGTGCTCGACCTGACGCCGGAAAAGTCCTTCATCAAATGGTGCGTCGATCAGGGGCTGACCGTGTTCTGCATCTCCTGGGTCAATCCTGACTCCCGCCTGGCGCAGAAAAGCTTCGAGGACTACGTGCGCCAAGGTCCGCTCGCGGCGCTCGATGCGATCAAGGAGGCGACCGGCGAGGATAAGGTTCACGCCATCGGCTATTGCGTCGGCGGCACGCTGCTCGCCGTGACGCTTGCCGCCATGGCGGCACAGCACGACGATCGCGTCGTCTCGGCAACGTTATTCGCTGCCCAGGTCGACTTCACTTATGCCGGCGATCTCAAAGTGTTCGTCGACGAAGAGCAGATTGCGGCGATCGAGGAAAAAATGGCCGAGCGCGGCTATCTCGACAGCGGAGCGATGGCGGGCGTGTTCAACATGCTCCGCTCGAACGATCTGATTTGGCCATACGTGATCAACAACTACCTCAGAGGAAAGGCGCCGTTTCCGTTCGACCTTTTGTACTGGAATTCCGACGCCACCCGGCTGCCGGCCGCCAACCACTCGTTCTACCTGCGCAATTGCTATCTCGACAACACGCTGTCGAAGGGCAAGATGATCCTCGGCAATACGCCGATCGATCTCAAAGCGATCACGGCGCCGATCTACAATCTGGCAACGCGCGAAGATCATATCGCTCCGGCAAAGTCGGTGATGCTCGGCTCGAAATTGTTCGGCGGCCAGGTCCGATTCGTCGTCTCCGGCTCCGGCCACATCGCCGGCGTGATCAATCCGCCGAACAAAAACAAATATCAGTATTGGACCGGCCCGAAGCCGAGGAACGCCGACATCAATACCTGGCTCACCAAGGCCAAAGAGCATCCCGGCTCATGGTGGCCCGATTGGCTCGTCTGGATCACGCGGCAGAGCCCGACCGAGGTTGCCGCGCGCATCCCCGGCGAAGGCGCGCTCAAAGCCATCGAGGACGCGCCGGGGAGCTACGTCAAAGTGCGCGACTGAGCGACTGACGAAAGAAGCCGAGGAAAGGTGGCGCGCGCTTATGGAAACAGCGCCACCTGTTCCAGTCCCATCGCTTCCGGGAAGCCGAGCATCACGTTCATGTTTTGCACCGCCTGGCCCGAGGCGCCCTTGGTCAGGTTATCCAGCGTCGAGACGATGATGGCGCGGCCCGGGATGCGGTCAGCGGCAACGCCGATGAACGTCATATTCGAACCGCGGACGTGGCGGGTCTGTGGGGTTACGCCGAACGGCAGCACATGGACGAACGGCTCCTTCGCGTAGGTCTTTAAAAGCATCGCATGAAGCTGCTCCGGTGAAGCCTTCAGTCCCCGCACATAAATCGTTGAAAAAATGCCGCGATTCATCGGCACCAGATGCGGCGTGAAGGTCACCACGACCTCGCGGCCTGCGGCCAAGGAGAACTCCTGGTCGAGCTCCGCCATATGCCGATGGTGGCCGACCCCATAGGCGTGAAAGCCCTCGGACACTTCCGAAAACAGCATTTCCTCGCGCGCCGTCCGACCCGCCCCGGTCATGCCCGACTTGGCGTCGATGACGATCTCGTCGGGATCGATCGCCTTGGCTTTCAAGAGCGGGATCAGTGGCAGTTCGGAGCAGGTCGTGTAGCAGCCCGGATTGGCGACGAGCCGCGCCGCCTTGACCTTGCTCCGATAGATTTCGGTCAACCCATAGACGGCACCCTTCTGCAGCTTGGGCGCGAAATGTGCATGGCCATACCAGCGCGCGTAGGCTTGCGTGTCGGCCAGGCGAAAATCGGCCGACAGATCGACCACCTTGGTACGCGGCGCGCGCGCCATAAGCTCCGTGATCACCTTTTGCGTCGTGCCGTGCGGCAGCGCGCAGAAGGCGAGATCAAGCCCCAGCGCCTTCCAATCGGCTTGCTCGATCGAAGTCAGCGTCGGCAGCGCGTAAGGCGAAAATTGCGGGAAGACATCGGCCATAAGCTTGCCGGCGCGCCGATCTGCCGTCAGCAGCACGATCTCGGCGCGCGGGTGGCGCAGCAAGAGCCGCACCAGTTCCGCCCCGGTATAGCCGGAGGCGCCGAGCACGCCGATCTTTGCTTTCGCAGCCATGATTCCACCTTTTGTCCTTGAGGGATCAGGCCGAATCCGCGAGGCACATATCAGGATGAAGAGTGCCGCGGAACCGGCGGCACGAATGAATTTACGCGCGCGCGCGCATCCGTGCCGTAATACGGCGGCGGCGCTTGGCCGGAGCAATGGTCGTGAACGACGGAGCCATGGCCGGGCATATAAGGCCCATATTTTGAGCCGTCAATGCGCTCATTGTTTTGCCGCCGCGGTGGCATAGTCGGCGGCTGCGTCGGGATTGATTCGCTTTCCATTGCCCGCCGAAAACAAACCGCCACATAGGAAGCTTCTTGGGAAGTCACTTGAGGGTCGCTGTGGGAAAAAGCCCAAAATCGTCGAAAAAAGATAAAACGGCCAAAGCGGCGCCGAAGACCGCCGATCTATTCGCCACTTTTGCCGAGCCGCGGCGTGACAGCCCCCGTCGTACTGCCGTCGCATCGGCCCGCAGCACCGGCGAGTCGGGCTACACGGCCAAGCACATCGAAGTCCTGGAAGGTCTCGAGCCCGTGCGCCGACGGCCCGGCATGTATATCGGCGGCACCGACGAGAAGGCACTGCATCACCTGTTCGCCGAAGTGATCGACAATGCCATGGACGAGGCGCTCGCCGGTCACGCCGACTGGATCGAGGTCGAGATGACCGCCGACGGTTTTCTTGCCGTCACCGACAACGGCCGCGGCATTCCGGTCGATCCGCATCCAAAATTCAAGAACAAGTCGGCGCTCGAAGTGATCATGTGCACGCTGCATGCCGGCGGCAAATTCGACTCCGAGGTCTACGAGACCTCGGGCGGGCTGCACGGCGTCGGCGTCTCGGTGGCGAACGCGCTGTCCGAGCGCATGGAGGTCGAAGTCGCGCGCGGGCAAAAACTTTATCGGATGATTTTCGAGCGCGGCGCGCCGAAGAGCAAACTCATCGATGCCGGCAAGGCGCCGAACCGGCGCGGCACCAAGGTGCGCTTCCGGCCGGACCCGCAAATTTTCGGACCGAAGGCCCATTTCAAGCCGGAGCGCGTTTTCAAGATGACGCGCTCCAAGGCTTATCTTTTCGGCGGCGTCGAAATCCGCTGGTCCTGCGCGCCTGAACTCTTGCGCGGGGTCGAAGACGTGCCGGCGGAGGCGAAATTTCACTTCGCCGACGGCTTGAAGGATTATCTGTCCGAGACGCTGGCGAGCGCGACGCTGGTGCATCCCGACATTTTCACCGGCAGTGCCGGCAAGACCGGCACCCATGGCGCGGCGCAATGGGCAGTGGCCTGGACCGCCGACGCCGACGGCTATCTCAACTCCTATTGCAACACCATCCCGACGCCGGACGGCGGCACCCATGAATCCGGCCTGCGCTCGGCGCTGACGCGTGGGCTGAAGGACCACGCCGAACGCGTCGGCCAGGGCAAACGCGCGGCCGCGATCACCTCCGACGACGTGATGGCCGGCGCCTGCGCCATGCTCTCGGTCTTTATCCGCGAGCCGGAATTCCAGGGCCAGACCAAGGACCGGCTCGCCACCGCCGAAGCGCAACGGCTGGTCGAGCAGGCCATCAAGGACCCGTTCGACCATTGGCTCGCCGGCAATCCGCTGTCGGCCAACAAGCTTTTCGAATTCGTCGTGGAGCGCGCCGACGAACGCATCCGCCGCCGCCAGGAAAAAGACATCGCGCGCAAAAGCGCGGTGCGCAAATTGCGGCTGCCGGGAAAGCTCGCCGACTGCACCAACAGCGCGGCCGAAGGCTCCGAGATTTTCGTCGTCGAGGGCGACTCGGCCGGCGGCTCGGCGAAACAGGCGCGCGATCGCGCCTCGCAGGCGATCCTGCCGCTACGCGGCAAGATCCTCAACGTCGCGTCGGCCGGCAAGGACAAGCTGGCGCAAAACCAGCAGCTCGCCGATCTGGTCCAGGCGCTCGGCTGCGGCACCGGCGCGCATTACCGCGACGAGGATTTGCGCTACGGCCGCGTCATCATCATGACCGACGCCGACGTCGACGGCGCCCATATCGCGTCGCTCCTCATCACATTCTTCTACCGGCAGATGCCGCAGCTGATCGACCACGGCCACCTTTATCTCGCGGTGCCGCCGCTCTACCGGCTCAGCCACGGCGGCAAAAACTTTTATGCCCGCAACGACAAGCACAAGGACGAGATTCTGAAGAAAGAATTCAACGCCAATGCCAAAGTCGAAGTCAGCCGTTTCAAAGGCCTCGGCGAGATGATGGCGGCGCAGCTGAAGGAAACCACGATGGATCCGAAGAAGCGCATGCTGCTGCGCGTCGTGCTGATCGCCGACGACCGCAAGGACACCGAAAAATCCGTCGAACGGCTGATGGGCACCAAAGCCGAAGCGCGCTTCGATTTTATCCAGGAACGCGCGGAGTTCGCGCGCGAGGAATTGCTCGACGTGTAGGCGCTCCGCTCCAGGCGGGGACTGCATTTACTCCTTCTGAAACAGCTTATCCGTCGCGGTAATCAGACCGCTATCGGGATGGGCTGCGCAGTACTCGCCGAGTTTTTTGGCGTTGGCGACGAACTGGCCGGTATCGATCACCGGCGGGTCATCCTCGTCTTTGTAGTAACCGTCGAGCCAGGCGAGGATGACGCCGATATCGTCCTTGTTCGCCGAAAGGAACTGCCGGCACGTCCAGCTCGACAGATCGATGCCGTCGGCCAAGGCCGGCGCACTCCACGCCAGCATGACCGCGGCAAGTGCAGCGGCACCGAACTTCATAGTGGTCTCTCCGAAACCCGCCGGTAAATTTGCGCCGCGCGGCCCGGCGTGTCCAGCCGCACGGGCCGCGCCAAGGCAACACCGGTCCCAGCCTTACTATTTCTCGAAGTGCAGATTCGCAGCCTTCACCACGTCGGAATATTTGGCGATTTCCGACGCGATCAAGCGCTTGAAATCGTCTGCCGGGCCGCCGCCGGGATTGACCGCCATGGCCTTGAGCTTTCCCGCGACTTCGGCATCGCGGATCGATTGGCTTAAAGCTTTCTCGAGCTTGGCCGTGATCGGCGCCGGCGTGCCGGCTGGCGCGAACACGCCGCTCCACAAATGCACGTCGACGCCGGGATAGCCGGCCTCGCTCATGCTCGGGGTGTCCGGCAATTGCGCCGAACGTTCGGCGCCGGTGACGGCGAGCGCTTTCAGCTTTGCCGACTTGACCTGCGGCAGGGTCGGCGGACCGTCGGGGAAGGCGAACAGCGATTGGCCCTCGATGACGCTTAAGATCATCTCGTTGGTGCCCTTGTAGGGAATCATCACGCCGGGAATGCCAGACTTCAATTTGAACAGCTCCGACGCAATGGTGAATGACGGCGACGTGCTCGGATAATTCGCTTTATCCGGATGCTGCTTTCCCCATTCGACCAGATCCTTCACGTCGTTGATCGGACTGTCGCCGGAAACCACCAGGATCAATGGAAAGTTCGCGATCATCGAAAGCGGTATGAAGGACTTCACCGGATCGTATTTCAGGTCCGGGTAGATCGCGCCGGCAATCGATATCATGCCGCTCGCCCCGACCAGGAGCGTGTAGCCGTCGGCAGCCTGCTGCAACACATAGTCCGCCGCAACCCGGCCGCCAGCCGAAGGCTTGTTCTCGATCACCACCGGTTGGCCGAGAAGATCGGCAAGCTTAGCGCCGACCAGACGGGCAAAAATATCGTTGCCGCCGCCGGCTGCGAAACCGACGATGAGGCGGATCGGGCGATCCGGGTAGTCGCCCTGGGCGCGCGCCGGCGCGAGCGCGCATGTTAGCAGCAATAGCGCGAGCGCAACGGCGATCGGCTTGCGGACAAAATGACCGACCCTCATAGACGCGTCCTCCATTGCAAATTCTCGTTATCCTGGCGCGCTGCACCCACCCCGCGGGGGAAGATAATGCGCTAGCACAATCGAGCCGTTGCGGCGCGCTCCCCTCATCGCTGCATCCAGTCAACCAGCGCCGCGGTGACCGCTTCCGGCTGTTCCAGCGTCGACAGGTGCCCGCTGTCAGGAATGCTAACGAGGCGCGACCCGGCAATGCCGGCGGCAATCTCTCGGGAGAGTTCGGGCGGCGTTGCTTCGTCGCCGTCGCCGACCAACACCAGCGTCGGGCAGGCGATCGCGCCGAGGCCGGGGCGCGAATCGGGACGGCCGATGATCGCCTTCTGCTGGCGTAAGAATGCTTCCACCCCGGTCTCTTCGGCCATGGTGCGGACAATCTGCTTGAGCCAGGCGTCAGCGTGACGATTGCGGTGGACATAGACCGGAAAGGCGATATCCGGCACTTCGGCGTAACGGCCGCTCTGGGCGAGCGCGATCACCACTTTGCGCCGCTCAGTTTGTTCGGGGGTGTCGCCGCGCGCCCCGGTATCGAGCAGCGCCAGTTTGGCGACGCACGCCGGCGCCTGACGCATGATCTCGAAGGCGATATAGCCGCCCATCGATAGCCCGGCGAGTGCGAAGCGCGGCGGCGCTGAGGCCAGAATCCGCTGCGCAATCGCGGCCATGCTGTCATCGCGCCGGTGATCGGCGACCATGACCGGGCCGAATTGCCACAGCGCCGGAATTTGCCCGGCGTAAAGCCGCGCTGAACAGGTGAGGCCGGGAACAAGGATAATCGGCAACGGCTCTGCGGACATGGCATTTCCTGCTCTGGCGGCATTCCTGCGCATCGAGAAAAAGTGAAGGAATCCGTTCAACTTAGGGCATTGCGCCGGGTCTTTCTGGTTGACATTCGTCCAATCGATCTTATGTTGCCGGCACCTGCAGTAAGGCAGATTCGACCGCGTCTGCGCGCATCCCCGCTTCAACCGAAGCGTTCTTACTTGAACGAAAAGGATGCTGCCGGCGGTCCTGACTCGAGGGTTTATGTCGTTTTCCCATCTCGGCTTGTCCGATAAAGTTATCGCCGCCGTTGCGGCGTCTGGTTACAAAGCTCCCACCCCCATCCAAGATCAGGCCATCCCCCACGTGCTCGCCCGGCGCGACGTGCTCGGCATCGCGCAGACTGGCACCGGCAAGACGGCGGCTTTCGTGCTGCCGATGCTGACCATGCTGGAAAAGGGCCGCGCCCGCGCTCGTATGCCGCGCACCCTCATCCTCGAGCCGACCCGCGAACTCGCGGCGCAAGTTGAAGAGAGTTTTGCCAAATACGGCGTCAACCACAAGCTCAACGTGGCGCTAATCATCGGCGGCGTCTCATTCGGCGATCAGGACACCAAGCTCATGCGCGGCGTCGACGTGCTGATCGCGACGCCCGGCCGTCTGCTCGATCATAACGAGCGCGGGCGGTTACTCCTCAACGGCGTCGAACTCCTCGTCATCGACGAGGCCGATCGCATGCTCGACATGGGTTTCATCCCCGACATCGAGCGTATCTGCAAGCTCGTTCCATTCACCCGCCAGACGCTGTTCTTCACTGCCACCATGCCGACGGAAATCCGGCGCATCACCGAACAATTCCTGCACAATCCGGTCCGCGTCGAGGTGTCTCGTCCGGCCTCGACCGTCACCGCCACGACGCAGCTGTTGGCCAAATCCGGGCGCGAACCGCACGATAAGCGCGACACGCTACGCCGCCTGATCCGCGCCGCGGTCGGGATGAAGAACGCCATCATCTTCTGCAACCGCAAGCGCGACGTTGCGACACTTCATCGCTCCTTGTTACGCCACGGCTTTTCGGTGCAAGCCTTGCACGGCGACATGGACCAATCGTCCCGCACGGCAGCGCTTGAGCAATTCCGCAAGGGCGACGTGACGCTGCTCGTCGCCTCCGACGTCGCCGCCCGCGGCCTCGATATCCCGGACGTGAGCCACGTCTATAATTTCGATGTGCCGGTGCATGCCGACGATTACGTGCACCGCATCGGCCGCACCGGCCGCGCCGGCCGCAGCGGCGTCGCGATCACCATCGTGGCGGGCTCGAACGACGCCAAGGCGGTCGCGGCGATCGAGAAGCTGATCGGGCAGCCGATCCCTTACATGGACAAGCTTGCCGACACGGCCACCGTGCCCGGGCAAACTTCATCGCCTCTCGCACCCTCCGATCCAACAACAGCCCATCAAAACCCGGCCGCGCGCGGACGGCGCGACGACCGGCGCCCGCATCATCGGCCGCCACCGGTTGCGCAACTCGATCCCGCGCGATCCCGCCGTACCGCACAACCCGCGCGGCCGCGACTCGATGATTCCGACACTCACCTACCCGCTTTCCTGTTGCGCCCGGTGCCGGTTAAAGCTTAGAAAATCACACTGCTAGAGCTGCGGCCGCCGCGTAAGGGTTTTCCTTACAACTCTTTATTTACCCGTCCTTCACCGCCGTCTCCTACATTCGCCTGCGAATTTCAGATGTGAATGAGCGACGGTGTTACGCTGGCGCCGCCATTTACACTTCCCAGGATGATTGGAGAAGCTCGATGGCCGTGCCGAGCGAAGAGCACGAAAGAACCCTCGCATTCGCCGAGATTGCGCTGGGACAGATTCGCGCTCTGGGTCAGTCGGCATCGCCGCGGAATTTCGAAATCTGGTATCACTACGCAACCGGCTACAATCAACCGTTGAACCAATCGATCAACGAGGCGCTGGCGAAAAAAAGCCGGCTGAGCGAAGCCGACCTGCAACAGATCTACGACAACTATATCGCCGTCGGCCGGATCGGCGAGCGCATCGACTCGGTGGGTACCCGAGTGCTCGACGAAATCAAGCAGGTTATCGCCACCATCGACGCCGCCGCCGGTTCAGCGACGAGCTATTCCGAACGGCTCAATCTGGCCACCGAGTCGCTAGCGCAGGCCAATGACGGCGAAACGCTGCGCACCGTCATCGAACATCTCGTGCAGGGCGCCAAGGAGATGGAGCGCGACAACAAAAAACTCGAAACCAGTCTCGCATCATCGCGACAGGAAATCGAACAGCTCCAGCACAACCTCGAAACCGTGCGAATTGAGAGCCTGACCGATCCGCTCACCACGCTGGCGAACCGCAAGTATTTCGATTCCTCGCTTGCCAAGAACTTAGAAGACGCCAAGGAGAAGAATGAGCCGCTGTCGCTGTTGATGTGCGACATCGACCACTTCAAGAGTTTCAACGACAAATACGGCCACCTTACCGGCGACCAGGTGCTGCGTCTCGTCGCATTGTCGGTGAAGCAGAATGTCAAAGGCCAGGACATCGCCGCGCGCTATGGCGGCGAGGAATTCGTCGTCGCGCTGCCGAAGACCTCATTGCAATCGGCGATCACGGTCGCCGACCACATCCGGCGCGCGGTCATGACCAAGGAACTGATGAAGCGATCAACCGGCGAGCGGCTGGGCCGGGTGACGGTTTCGATCGGCGTTGCCGTCCTGCACAGCAGCGAGACGTCGCAGCAATTGATCGAACGCGCCGACAAGTGCCTTTACGCGGCGAAGCGGCAGGGCCGCAATCGCGTGATCTGCGAAACCGATCCCGAGGCCGACGATACCGGCCAGGTGACCGCCCGCGTCGCTTAAAATCATTCCGGGGTGCGCCGAAGGCGCAACCGAATGGCGGATTATTGCGCCTCGGCGCCGGCCACGCCGGTAGCCGGCTCGATCTGCACCGATTCGCCGCAGCCGCAGGCGGAGGTCTGGTTCGGATTGTTGAATACGAATTGTGCCGACAGCTTGTCGACTTTGTAGTCCATCTCTGTGCCGAGCAAAAACAGCACCGCCTTGGGGTCGATCAGGATGCGCACGCCCCGGTCCTCGATCACTTCGTCAAGCGGATTGATGGCTTCGGCATATTCCATCGTATAGGCCATGCCGGCGCAGCCGCCGTTCTTGACGCCGACGCGCACCGCGGCGATCGGGCGGTCGGCTTTCGCCATGACCGTCTTGATGCGTTCCGCGGCGGCTTCGGTAAGCCGCATCACCTGAGGTCTCGGCCGGGCAATGCCCATCTTCACATCCTTGCCGCCTTCAAGACGCGGCGGTTCCGATTCGTTGTAACGCAAGAATACTAACGCCGTCGCATGATTTCATGTAGTGCGCGCACCCATGATCCGCAACTCACCACATATTGAGCACGGTGCGCGCCTCGTCCGACATGCGGCTCGGATCCCACGGCGGATCCCAGACGATATTGACTTTGGCCTCGCGTACGCCGGCGACCCCTGCCACCGCATTTTCGACTTGCATCGGCAATTCCGCAGCCGACGGACAGTTCGGCGTCGTCAGCGTCATGTCGATATTGACCATACGGCCGTCGTCGATATCGACTTTGTAGATCAGGCCCAGCTCGTAAATGTCGGCCGGAATTTCCGGGTCGTACACCGTCTTCAGGGCGCCGACGATTTCGTCGGTCAGGCGCGCCATTTCATCGGCCGGAATAGCGGACGGCGTTTCCCCAGCGACGGCGGTCGCGGCGGTGGTGGTGGTGGAATCGGCCGGATCGGTTTTCACGTCTTGCGTCATGAGAAGAAATCCTGCGCCTTGACAAGCGCCTGCGCCAGGCAATCGATTTCGTCCCGGGTATTATACATGGCAAACGAGGCGCGGCAGGTCGCGTTGACGCCGAACCGGGTCAACAGCGGCATGACGCAGTGGGTGCCGGCACGCACGGCAACGCCCGAGCGATCGATGATCGTCGCCAGGTCGTGCGGATGCGCGCCCTTCATCTCGAACGAGACGATCGGCCCCTTGCCCTTGGTATTGCCGAAGATGCGCAGCGAATTGATCTCGCGCAGCCGGTCGTGCGCGTAGTGCAGGAGTGACGCCTCGTGGCTGCGGATACGCGCCTTGCCGATCGAGGCGACATAATCGATCGCTGAGCCGAGCCCGATCGCCTGCACGATCGGGGGCGTACCGGCTTCGAACCTGTGCGGCGGCTCGCCATAGGTGACGCGGTCTTGAAACACTTCACGGATCATTTCGCCGCCGCCGTTAAAGGGCGGCATCGCGGCAAGGAGATCGTATTTGCCGTACAACACGCCGATCCCGGTCGGGCCGTAAAGCTTATGCCCGGTAAAGACGTAAAAATCGCAATCGATGTCCTGCACGTCGACATCGAGATGCACTGCCGCCTGCGCGCCGTCGAACAGCACCGGAATGCCGTGCGCATGCGCGATACGCGCCACTTCCTTTGCCGGCACCTGCGTGCCGAGCATGTTCGACATGTGGGTGATGGCGACGAGCTTCGTGCGCGGGGTGATGAGCTTTTCGAATTCGTCGATGAGAAAGTTCCCGTCGTCGTCGACCGGCGCCCATTTGATCACGGCACCCTGGCGCTCGCGCAAGAAATGCCACGGCACGATGTTGGAATGGTGCTCCATGATCGAGAGCACGATCTCGTCGCCCGGCTTGATGCGCTCGCGGCCGAACGTATAAGCGACGAGATTGATCGCTTCGGTGGCGTTGCGCGTGAAGATGATCTCTTCCTTGCGCTTGGCATTGAGAAAGCCGGCGACCTTTTCGCGCGCGGCCTCGTAGGCTTCGGTCGCCTCATTGGCGAGGTAATGCAGGCCGCGATGCACATTGGCATATTGGCTCGTATAGGCCTGGTTCAGGCGGTCGAGGACGGCCTGCGGCTTCTGCGCAGACGCCGCGTTATCGAGATAGACGAGCGGCTTGCCATAGACCTGCATCGCCAGAATCGGAAAATCCGCGCGGATGCGGTTCACGTCGTAGGCGCCGTTGGTTACCGCATCATGCATCGCCGACCCGTCCACGCGCTAAAAGCCAGGCCGCAACGGATTCCATCAATGCCTCGCGCAAGCCGGCGTGCTCGATACCTTCGATCGCCTCGCCGAGGAAAGCCTGGATCAAGAGCGCCTCGGCCTCGGCCTCCGGGATACCGCGCGCCATCAGATAGAACTTCAATTCGTCGTCGAGCGCGCCCGCCGTGGCGCCGTGACCGCACTGCACGTCGTCGGCGAAGATTTCAAGCTCCGGCTTATTGTCCGCCTCGGCGCGGTCGGACAATAAGAGCGCCCGCGTCATCATTTTGGCGTCGGTCTTTTGCGCGTGCGGACGCACGATGATACGGCCCTGGAACACGCCATGGGCCTCGTCGTCGAGCACCGTCTTGAACACTTCGCGGCTCTGGCAATCGCGCGCAATATGGTTGGCGACGAGCGTGGTGTCGGCGTGCTGGCTGCCCTTGAGCAAGGTGGCGCCGCGGATGCCGGCGACGGTGCCCTCGCCGTCGAAATTCAAAAACAGCTGGTTGCGCACCACGGCGCCGCCGGCCGTATAGGTGAAGGCATTAAAACGCGCGTGCGCGCCGATCGCCGCCGCAAGCGTCGAGACATGCAGCGCATCGGCGCCTTCATTGATGATTTTCACATGATCGACATGGGCCTCGTCGCCGACGAACAATTCGAGCGCGGCATTGACCTGATAATCGCTGCCGGGCGGACCCTCATGGCTCTCGATCAGCATGGCGCGGGCGCGCGCTTCGACGACGACGAGCGAGCGCACGAAAGTCGCTGCAGGCTTTGCCGACGCCAAAAACACCAGATGCAGTGGCCGCTCGATGGTCGAACCCGCGGCGATGCTAATCACCGCGCCGTCGCCCATCAGCGCCGTATTGAGCGCAACCGCAACGTCCTTTGCCGGTGCGAGCTTGCCGAGATGCGCGGTCAAGAGCGGATCGCCGTCGGCGAGCGCTTGTCCGAGCGAACGCACGATCAGCCCGCTTTCCAAATTCGCCACGTCGGACAATTCGGCAACGAAGGCACCGTCGACGAAGACCAGGCGGCGGGCGTCGATATCGCGCAGCACGGCGCCGGCGGTCTTGGCGCTGGTCCTGGCCGCGGCATCGGGCGGGCTTGCGAGCGGCTTTGCCTCGCGCATCAACACGCGCAGGTCGGTATATTTCCAATCCTCGACGCGGCGATGCGGCAGGCCTTCCTTTGTGAATACGTCGAATGCCGCCTGGCGTTGCGCGGCAACCGCGTCGTCGCCAGGCAGCCGCGTGCGCGCCTGGGTAAAGGTCTGCGCCAGGGCGTTCTCCGCCGCGGTCTTGATGATGGTGACTTCGCGGTTCACGCCACAGCCTCTTCCTGATATTCGGCGTAGCCACGGGCTTCGAGTTCGAGCGCCAAATCCTTGCCGCCGGTCTTGACGATGCGTCCGGCGGACAGAACGTGCACGATGTCTGGCACAATGTAGGACAACAGCCGCTGATAATGGGTGATGACGACGAAGGAGCGCTGCGGCGACCGCAGCCGGTTGACGCCCTCGGCGACGATCTTGAGCGCGTCGATATCGAGGCCCGAATCGGTCTCGTCGAGCACCGCGAGCCGCGGCTCGAGCAACGCCATCTGCAAAATCTCGTTGCGCTTCTTTTCGCCGCCAGAGAAGCCGACATTGACCGCGCGGCGCAGCATGTCCGGTTCGATGCCGAGCGTGCCGGAGAGATCGCGCACCTTCTTGAGAAATTCAGGTGTCGAGAGTTCGGCCTCGCCGCGCTTCTTGCGCTGCGCATTGAGCGCGGTGCGCAAAAACGTCATGGTGGCGACGCCGGGGATTTCCAGCGGATATTGGAAGGCGAGGAACATGCCCGCCGCAGCGCGCTCGTCCGCCGTCATGTCAAACAGGTTCTTGCCGTTAAAGCGCACCTCGCCCGCGGTCGGCTGATAGCCGTCCTTGCCGGCGAGCACATAAGCTAGCGTCGATTTGCCCGACCCGTTCGGCCCCATAATGGCATGCACCTCGCCCGCATTCACGGTGAGGTCGAGGCCTTTGAGAATCTCCTTGCCGTCGATCTCGACGTGCAAATCTTCGATTTCAAGCAACGCCATTCATAGCTCCGAATTCTTGCATGTCGGCGGTCAACCCTTACGCCAACGCCATTCGCCGTCGGTCTTGAGCCGGCTGATCATGAGGAAAGCAGCGATCGCCACGACGTCGATGAGGATGGCGCTAAAATCCCACGCCGTTCCTCGGGAAAAAACCGGCGCCAGCATCGAGGTCATGACCACGATGACCATCGTGGCGACCGTCACCGCCCAGCCTTCCCAGGTCACCGGCGTCGCACCCCAGCCGCGTTCTCTCGGTTTGAACCAATAGGTATTCATCATTCTGATCCGTACTCAACCGACGCTACCTTCGAGCGAGACCGAGATCAGTTTCTGCGCCTCGACCGCGAATTCCATCGGCAGCTGCTGCAGCACGTCCTTGACGAAGCCGTTGACGACAAGCGCGGTGGCCTCCTCGGCCGACAGCCCGCGCTGGCGACAATAGAACAGCGTCTCGTCGGAAATCTTTGACGTCGTCGCCTCGTGTTCGAACATGGCGGAAGAATTTTTCGCCTCGATATAGGGCACGGTATGCGCGCCGCACTGGTCGCCGATCAGGAGCGAATCGCAATTGGTGAAATTGCGCGCGCCGGTGGCGCGGCGATGGGCGGTCACAAGGCCACGATAGGTGTTGTTAGAATTGCCGGCGGCGATACCCTTGGAGATGATGCGGCTCGACGTGTTCTTGCCGAGATGCAGCATCTTGGTGCCGGAATCGACCTGCTGGTAGCCGTTGGAAATCGCGATCGAGTAGAACTCGCCGCGCGAATTGTCGCCGCGCAGAATGCAGCTCGGATATTTCCAGGTGATGGCCGAGCCGGTCTCCACCTGGGTCCACGAGATCTTGGCGTTTTTGCCGCGGCAGTCGCCGCGCTTGGTGACGAAATTATAGATGCCGCCGCGCCCCTGGGCGTCGCCCGGATACCAGTTCTGGATGGTCGAATATTTGATCTCGGCGTCATCGAGCGCAACCAGTTCGACGACCGCTGCGTGGAGCTGGTTTTCATCGCGCATCGGCGCGGTGCAGCCTTCGAGATAGCTGACATAGGAGCCGCGGTCGGCGATGATCAGCGTACGTTCGAATTGCCCGGTATTCTTCTCGTTGATGCGGAAATAGGTCGACAGCTCCATCGGGCAGCGCACGCCCGGCGGCACATAGACGAACGAGCCGTCGGAAAACACCGCCGAATTGAGCGTGGCGAAGAAATTGTCGCTGACCGGCACCACCGAGCCCAGATACTTTTTCACCAGCTCGGGATGCTCGTGCACCGCTTCCGAGATCGGCATGAACAGAACGCCGGCCTTGGCAAGCTCAGCCTTGAAGGTGGTGGCAACCGAAACCGAATCGAACACCGCGTCGACCGCGACGCGGCGCGAACTGCCCTCGCCGTCCGCCGAGTCAATCGCGGCGTCAACGGGCTTCTGGATGCCCAGCAGCGCCTCGCGCTCGCGCAGCGGAATGCCGAGCTTTTCGTAGGTACGCAAAATCTCCGGATCGATGTCGTCGAGCGACTTCGGTCCGTCCTTCTGCTTCGGCGCGGAGTAATAATAGAGGTCCTGATAGTCGATCGGGCCGTATTCGATCTTGGCCCATTTCGGTTCGCGCATGGTCAGCCAGCGCTTATAGGCGTCGAGCCGCCAGGCCAGCATCCATTCCGGCTCGTTCTTCTTCGCCGAAATGAAACGCACGGTATCCTCGGACAGGCCCTTGGGAGCCTTGTCCGATTCGATCAGCGTCTCGAACCCATACTTATACTGGTCAACGTCGATGCGCCGGACCTGATCGACGGTCTCTTGTACTGCCGGCATTCGTCCCTCCGCTCACGGTTTCAAGGACCGCGGGTTGGATTAAGTCGGTTATGGTGATGTCCTGCTTCGGATCGTGCCTGGATCACCCCATTTATAGCGCCCTGCCCTGGAAAAGCGGACAAAGCGCTTGCGAATTCAGTTATTCGGATAGCCGTTTACGCGGCTATGCCTCGGTTCTCCTTAGATAATGCAGTCGCGAGCTTTCTCCAAGCGCCGAGAAACATTTCGACATCGGCCGAAGTCGTCTCCCAGCCCAGGCTGACACGCACCGCGCCGCGCGTCAGCGCAGGCGAAACTCCCATGGCGGCAAGGACATGGGAGGGCTGCACCCGGCCCGACGAGCAGGCAGCTCCCGACGACACCGCAACCCCTTCGAGGTCGAAGGCGATCACCGCGGTCTCGGCGTTCATGCCTTGGACCGCAAAAAGCGTGGTATTCGGCAGCCGCTCGGCGCCGACGCCAAAGATCACGGCGCCGGGCGAGATCGTCGCAAGGCCGGTTTCGAGCGCATTGCGCAATGCCAGCATGTGGCCGGCTTCCGCATCGCGCTTCTGGCGAACCGCCGCTGCGGCCATGCCGAAGGCGACAATACCCGCGACATTCTCGGTGCCGGCGCGCAAGCCGCGCTCCTGGCCGCCGCCGCGGATGAGCGGATCGGGGATGTGAAGGTCTTCGCTTCCTCGCACCAGCGCGCCGACACCCTTCGGCCCGCCGATCTTGTGCGCCGACAATGTCAGAAGATCGGCGCCGAGGGCTGCGATATCGCATGCGATGCGGCCTGCCGCCTGCACCGCGTCGACATGGAGCACGCCGCCGCCGGCGTGCACGATGGCGGCAGCTTCGGCGACCGGCTGCACCACGCCGGTCTCGTTATTGGCCTGCATCAGCGAAACCAGCGGCAGGGGGGCTTTGGCCACGGCCTCCTCAAGCGCGCCGAGATCGAGCCGGCCGTCCGCTTCGACCGGGATTTCGTTGATCGCTTCACGCGCAAAGCGGCCGCCCGACCGCACCGAGGCATGCTCGATAGCCGACAACAACAGCCGCGACCGCGGCCTCTTTTCGTTTGCAATTTCGATCGCGGGCGTCAGCGCCAGCATATTGGCTTCGGTGCCGCTCGAGGTGAAGAACACGTCGCCCGGCCGCGCCCCGGCGAGCGCTGCAACCTGTTCACGCGCGTTCTCGATCAGCCGGCGCGCGGCGCGCCCTTCCGCATGCACCGAGGACGGATTGCCGCCGATCGAAAGCGCCCCCTCAAAGGCCAAGCGCGCCTCGGTCCGCAACGGCGCGGTGGCGTTCCAGTCGAAATAGCTGCGTTGCGGCTTCGGCTCTGGCATCGGTCTGGCGTGAGCTCTGGATCGGGCAAAGGCCAATCAATCTACCGGCATTTGCAAACTACCGGCATTTGCGTATTCGGGCCGGTCCCGGGTGCGATCCCTTGTAAAGCGCGTGCGATCGCGACGTCACGCTTGCTTTTTGTCCCCCGGCCTGTGCTAGAAGTCGCGACCCAATGTCTGCGCCGTCCTCATGCCCGCCGGGGTTTCAAAAAACTAAAGTGCTATTAAGTACTTACGTGCGTCGGCCAGCATCGTCAAGCACGCCCAAAATCGCCGCGCGGACGCCGCGGCCCTGATCGAGGTCTACCCTTATGCCTGAAGTCATTTTCACGGGCCCTGCCGGCCGCATCGAAGGCCGCTACCATCCGGCCCGGCAAAAGAACGCGCCGATCGGCATCGTGCTGCACCCGCATCCGCAGTTCGGCGGCACCATGAACCATCAGATCGTGTACCAGCTCTATTACGCCTTCGTGCACCGCAACTTCTCCGCGCTGCGCTTCAATTTCCGCGGCGTCGGGCGCAGCCAAGGCGGCTTCGACCACGGTATCGGCGAATTGTCGGATGCCGCGGCGGCGCTGGACTGGGCGCAAACGGTCAATACCGAGGCGCGCAGCTGCTGGATCGCGGGCTTTTCCTTCGGCGCCTGGATCGGCATGCAGCTTCTGATGCGCCGGCCGGAAATCGAGGGCTTTATCTCGATCGCGCCGCCGGCCAACCTTTACGACTTTTCCTTCCTGGCGCCCTGCCCGTCGTCGGGCCTCATCATCCATGGCGACAAGGACGCGGTCGTGCCGCCGCGCGATGTGACAACGCTGGTCGAGAAGCTCAAGACCCAAAAAGGCATCGTCATCGAGCAAAAAGTCATTCCCGGCGCCAACCACTTCTTCGACGGCAAGGTCGAGCCGCTGATGACCTCGATCAGTCAGTATCTCGACAAGCGGCTCGGCAAAAGCGGACGCGCCAACTCAGCGGCCTGACGCGAGCGCTTCGCCACTCTTGCATTCCGCCCGCCGCGGACGTTCAATGGATCCAAATAACGATCCAAAAATGAACGACCGAGGGAGAATGTCATGCGCGCACCGCGTGCTATTGCCGTTTGCCTGCCGATCACGATCGCGGCACTGAGCGTGTGCCTAGGCCGGGCCCTCGCCCAAAACGCCACCACCCCAAGCACCGTTAGCCAAGACAGCATCAAAATCGGCATCGTCATTCCGATGACCGGAACTTCGGGCGCGGTCGGGCGCGAGATTTCCGACGCCACCAAGCTCTATATGGCGCAACACGGCGACACCGTCGCAGGCAAGAAGATCGAGCTCCTGATCAGGGACGATCAAAGCGTGCCCGACAACGCCAAGCGGCTGGCGCAGGAATTGATCGTCAACGACAAAGTGAGCTTCCTCGGCGCCGGCCTCACCCCGAGCGCGATGTCGATGGCGCCGATGGCCACCGAAGCCAAGGTGCCGACGGTGGTGATGGTGTCGGGAACCTCGGTGGTGGTCGACCGCTCGCCCTATTACGTGCGCACCAGTTTCACGCTCGGCCAGCAGTCCGGCATCATCGCCGATTGGGCGATCAAGAACGGCAGCAGGAAAGCGGTCGCGATCCTGTCCGACTGGGCGCCCGGTGCGGAAGCCGGAAAAGTTTTCGAGCAGAATTTCACCAAGGGCGGCGGCCAGGTCCTCGAAACGCTGAAAGTGCCGCTCGCCAATCCGGATTTTTCGCCGTTCCTGCAGCGCGCGCGCGATCTTGTCCCCGATACTTTGTTCGTCTTCGTGCCGGCCGGGCAAGCCGGAACCTTTGCGCGGCAGTTCTCCGAGCGCGGGCTCGACAAGTCGGGCATAAAGCTCATCGGGCCCGGCGACATCACGGACGACGACGATCTGCCGACGACAGGCGATGCGCTGGTGGGCGTGGTCACCGCGGGCATGTATTCGGCGGTGCATCCCTCGCAGCTGAACAAGGACTATGCTGCGGCCTATAAGAAAGCCACCGGCCACCGCGCCAATTTTATTTCGGTCGGCGGCTATGACGGCATGAACCTGATCTACCAGGCGCTGAAAATCACCGACGGCAATACCGATGCCGACACGATGATCGGCACCATGAAGGGGATGAAATGGGAAAGCCCGCGCGGGCCGATCTCGATCGATCCGCGCACCCGCGACATCGTGCAGAACATCTATATCCGCAAAGTCGAGAAAGTCGGCGGCGAGCCGTGGGCGATCGAGTTCGAGACTTTCCCGGCGGTGAAGGATCCGCTGAAGGAAGCGGCGGCGAACTAGCCGGTTCACGCAGAGCCACGGCAGGCGCCGCCATGTTTTGACCACCGGCACATAAGAACTCACAGGAAAACCATGATCCGCTTCGCGCACATGCTTCGCACTATCGTCTTGACCGGCACCTTGGTCGCATCGGGCTTGGTCATATCCAGCTTGGCCCAAGCGGAGGACTGGCCGACCAGACCCGTAACGCTCATCGTGCCGTTCGCACCCGGCGGCACCACCGATATCGTCGGCCGTATCATCGCCCAGCAATTGTCGATCCGGCTCGGTCAGAATGTCATCGTCGAGAATATCGGCGGCGCCGGCGGCACATTGGGCGCCACCAACGCGTCGCGCGCCGCTCCCGACGGTTACACGATCTTCATGGCCACCGTCGCGCACACCATGGCGCCCGGAATCTACAAGAAACTCGCTTACAATTTCGAGCAGGATTTCGATCCGATCACCGTGGTCGCCACGGTGCCGAATATTCTGATCGTCAATCCGTCCGTGCCGGCGAAAAATGTCGCCGAGTTCATTGCCTATCTCAAAGCCAATCCCAACAAGGTCAGCTATGGCTCCGCCGGCGTCGGCTCGACCGAACACATGTCGGCCGAGTTGTTCCGTACGCTGTCCGACACCGACATCGTCCACGTGCCCTATCGCGGCGGCGCGCCGATGCTCGCCGATCTGGTCGCCGGCAACATCCAGATGTCGATCGAGACCAGCGGAGCCGCGACCCCGTTGGTCCAGGCCGGCAGCGTTCGCGCGCTCGCGGTCAGCCCGGCCAAGCGCTCGGCGCTGTTTCCCGACCTGCCGACGCTCGCCGAGTCGGGGCTAACGGGGTACGACGTCTCCACTTGGTACGGATTTCTGGTGCCGAAAGGCACGCCGGAGCAAATTCGCAATAGGCTCTATACCGAGACCGCCGCGATCCTGAAGTCACCCGACATCATCAAGAAGCTCGGCGATTTCGGCGCCGAGCCGGGCGGCGAGCCGCCCGCGCAATTTGCCGCCTTTATCCATTCCGAAACCGAAAAATGGGTCGGACTGGCCAAGAAAGCCGGAATTTCCGCCGAATAGGCCGACCTGTGGAAACCACATTCCTCGAACGGTTCACGGTCTCGCCAACACACCTCCGGCCAGCGGGCCCGGCGCACCCGTGGTGCCCGAAAACGTGATCGGCAGACCGCGCAGGCTGCGTACGGCAAGATAGGCGAAGGCCTGCGCCTCAAGTGAATCGATCGACCAACCGACGTCATGCCCCGATTCGACGCGCGCCGGCGCGACGCGATCCGCCAGCATCTGCATCAGCGTCGGGTTGCGCGCGCCACCGCCGGCGACGACCCAGGTTTTTGGTGCGCGCGGCAGATGCGGCACGATCCGCGCTACGGCCGCCGCAGTGAGCGCGGTGAGAGTCGCCGCGCCGTCCTCGGTGGAGACGCCGTCGAGCGCGTCGCCGACGAAGCCGCGGAAATCGTTGCGATCGAGCGACTTCGGCGGCGGCAAGACGAAAAACGGATGCGCGATGAGACGCGCGATAACAGCCGCGTCGACCCTGCCCGCCGCGGCCATGCGGCCGTCGGTGTCGAGCGGGTGGCCGGTCCGCAACCGCAAAAAATCGTCGAGCAACGCGTTGCCGGGTCCGGTATCGCAGGCGATCAGCGTGTCGCCGTCGATATAGGTCACGTTGGCGACGCCGCCGACATTGAGGACAGCGATCGGCCGCTCACCGCCCAGTCGCCGCACCAAGGCGCGATGGAAGATCGGCGCCAGCGGCGCGCCCTGCCCGCCTGCGGCGACGTCGGCTGCGCGAAAATCATAGACGACCGGAATGCCGAGCTGCGCCGCCAAGCGTTGTCCGTCGCCGATCTGCAGCGTCAGGCCGCGATCGGGCCGATGCAGTAGCGTCTGGCCGTGGAACCCGATCGCCGCCACGCTGTCCGGCGTTAACGAATTGGCGGCGAGAAACGACTGCACCGCCTCGACATGCGCCTCGTTCACCAGGCGCTCGGCCTCCGCGACAATGCCCGGCCGCGCCGTGCGTACGGTCAGATTTTCCGCGGCCGCCGTGGCACGGCGCAACAGCGTGCGCTCTTCCTTGGTATAAGGCCGGCAAGCGGTGGCACCGAATTGCGCGATCGTTTCGCCGTCGGTGTCGATCAAAGCGACGTCGACGCCGTCCTGCGAGGTCCCGCTCATCAGCCCGACCGCCAGCACCGACGACGCCGCGGCCGGCGATAGCGGGGACATTGTGCCCGGCGACATTGCGGCCGGTGTGATGGGCTCAGACATCGATGCGCTCGTTCAATCGCCAGCCCAAACAGGGCAGTCTAAACAGCAGTTTAAACAGACTTGCGGACCTGTTACACCACCCGCGCCACGGCGGCGAGCCGCGGCCGCAGTGACCATTCTGGATGCCGATGAGCACCTACAAGTCCGATTTCCTCAACGTTCTGGCTGGCCGCGGCTTTATCCATCAGGTCTCGGAGCCGGAGGCGCTCGATGCACTGGCGCATTCCTCGACGATTACCGCCTATATCGGCTTCGATTGCACCGCGCCGTCGCTGCATGTCGGCTCGCTACTGCCGATCATGCTCTTGTATTGGCTACAGCAGACCGGCCATCGCCCGATCGCGCTGATGGGTGGCGGCACCACGCGGGTCGGCGATCCATCGGGCAAGGACGAAAGCCGCCGGCTCCTCACCGATGACGCGATCAACGAAAATCTCAAAGGGATCCGCGCGGTCTTCAACAAATTCCTGAAATTCGAGGATAGTGGCGGCAACGCGATTCTGGCGAACAATGCCGACTGGCTCAACGCGCTCAATTACATCGACTTCCTGCGTGACGTCGGCCGCCACTTCTCCATCAACCGAATGCTGGCTTTTGATTCGGTAAAAATGCGGCTTGAGCGCCAGCAAGAGCTCTCGTTCCTCGAATTCAATTACATGATCCTGCAAGCCTACGACTTCGTCGAGCTTTACCGGCGCCATGGCTGCGTGCTGCAGATGGGCGGCTCCGACCAATGGGGCAACATCGTCAACGGCATCGATCTCGGCCGCCGGTTGCACAATGCGCAGTTCTTCGCGCTCACTTCGCCGCTGCTCACCACCTCGTCCGGCGCCAAGATGGGCAAAACCGCGGCCGGCGCGGTATGGCTCAACGCCGATCAAGTGAGCCCCTATGAATACTGGCAATATTGGCGCAATACCGAGGACGCCGACGTCGCGCGCTTTCTAAAACTGTTCACGATAATGCCGCTTGACGAAATCGCGCGCCTTGCCGCGCTACGGGGCGCCGAGATCAACGAGGCGAAAAAGATTCTGGCGACAGAGGCGACCGCGCTCGTCCATGGCCGCGCCGCGGCCGACGAGGCGGCGGGAACCGCGCGCACGACGTTCGAGCATGGCGGGACCGGCGCCGGACTGCCGACCGTCGAACTGCCGCGCGCCGAACTGCAAGCCGGCATCGGCGTGCTTTCAGCCTTCGTCAAAGCCGGGCTTGCCGCCTCGAACGGCGAAGTGCGCCGCGCCATCGCCAACAACGCCATCATGGTCAATGATGCGCGCATTACCAGCGATAAGGCCGCGATCGGGGCAGCCGACATCACGGTCGACGGCGTCGTGAAGCTTTCGCTCGGCCGCAAACGTCACGTGTTGCTCAAGCCGGTGTGACCAGGCCGCGTTAGTGACTATTCGTCGGGGCGGCGTTGTCGTCGGTCGACGTGCTGTCGTCAATCGGCGGCGGGATAATCGGACTATTGACGGGGAATTCAAAGATTTTGCGGAACATTCCGGGCGCCAGCGCCGAGAGCGGATTGACATGCAGGACCGGCTGACCGGGCTTCCCGACAACCTCGTAGGTAACGCCGACGAGACCTTCTTTATCCCCGCCCATGAACAGCCCCACGACCGGGATTTGTCCGAGCAGATTATTGGCGCCGTATAGCGGGATGAGCGTGCCGCGCAGATGGATGTCGTCGCGCGAATAATCGAGCGTGCCGTCGATGGTGCCGCCGAGCACCGGTCCGCGCACTACGCCGTCGCGCAGCACCATTCGTCCCGGCGTGCGGGTGAAATCGATCTTCAGCCCGGAGAAATCCATGGTGTTGGCGTTGCGCGGCATTTGGCCACCGGTGGCCACGGCGCGCTCGAGCTGCGACTCATCGTGGACCGAGAAGTTGCGCACGCTCAGGCTGCCGAGTTGCGTCGGATTATTGGCCGACGGCGGGTCCATGACGGAGATCATTTGGCCGCCGGTCATGCGTGAATAGACGTCGGTAAATCGGAACAACGCACCGGCGTCGGTGCTCTCCAGGTCGACGATTTGGCGGCCGTCGCCGCGCCCGCGCAGCTCGCCGGTCAGCGATCCCGCCCGCCCGATCTTGGCGCCAAGCCCGAGACTGCGAATCTCGCCGGCGCGGCGCGACATTTTCAGTTCGAGGCCGCGCAATGCCTCACCGTTGAAGCCGAGTACGGCGCCGAGCTTCATGTCGAGATCGAGATCGGGAGGCTGGCGCTTGCTGGGCTCGGCCTGCGGGCCGCCGGTCATGGTCTTGACGAAACCGCGTCCGTCATAAGCGTCGCCCCGCATGACGACGCGCAGCGCGCCTTCGGGCGTGCGCTCGACTTTCAGAGTGGTCCGGTCGCCGTCGGAGAAACCGTAGGACGGGAAATTGGCGGATTGCAATTCGCCGGAGCCGTCGAACTCGATCGCGCCCTTCACGCCGCCGCCGGCGCCCTCGATCAACAGATCGTCGATGCGGACCGATTGCGGCTTGGTGGTGAGCGTGAACGTGGCGCGCGCCGGCTTGCCCGACTGCTTCACCCAGCCCGGCAGGAAGCCGTCGATCTGGGCCGGCGTCAGATCGGCCTGGACCGTAAAACGCCCGTCGCGATCGGAGGTCGAGCCGACTTTGCCGCTGACGTCGATCGGGATGGCGCCGCCGATCGTATTCGCCGGATCGAGGCCGAGATTGGCGCGCACCATGTCGTCGAGCATGCCCTGAATATGCACGTCGGCGTCGCTGTCACCGCGCATTTTGCGGTATTCGAGACTGGCCGGCGCGCCGCCGATCTTAACGTCGCCCTTGAGCTGGTAGCCGTCGTTATTGGCGTTGACCTTGAGCGCCGCGGCTTCGACCTTTTGCCCCATGATCATATGTTCGGCGGAAAAGTTGGTGGCATCGACCGCGATCGAATAAGCGGTCGAACCCGGCGGCAGATCCGGCTTGAGCGGCATGGCGAGAGCGACTTGCGCGGTCATCGTACCGTGGGTGGTCGCCGGATCGAATGGCACGCCGGAGGCGTCGCGCAGCCGGTCGAGGGCCACCAGTTCAGCGGCGGCCGGAACCGGCCCGTCGACCTTGAAATGGACGCGCGCCGGTGGCTCATGCGGCGCAGTATCCGGCACTTCAAACAGACCGGACGACAGCGCGAGCTTGCGCCCCGACGGCAGATCGGCCGTTGCCTTGCCGACCGCCATTTGCGCGTTGCGCCCGACGATATGGACATTGACATCGGCGTCATGGAGGGCGGGCAAGCCCGTCACCGGGCGCAGCACGCAATTGGTGGCCAGCGCGTCGAGCGTCAACCCATCATCCGGGACCGGCGGACCGGAAGCTTTGAGGGTATTGAGCGGCGCATTCACCGCGATCACGACCCGCTCCACGCTGCCGCTCATCAGATGATCGATGAACCAATCGCGCACTTTGGGGACGATGAAGACCGGCCACAGCCGCTTCATGGCATCGACCGACATATGCGTGGCCGCCAGTCCCGCGGCGAGATGCAAGTCGCCGCTCGAGTAATCCGCGGTGCCGGACATCGCCACGCCCACTTCGGCATTGCCGAGATCGCCGTGACCGAGAACAAAACGCCGCTTGACCGGATCGAACTGCCCACTCAACGCGATGCGGTTCAAGATCAACGGGTCGCTCGTTGCGCCGGGTGAATTCAAAACCACAGTGCCGCCGCCGATCGAATAGGCCCATGGACCCGGCGCCTCCGCCGGCGCTTCGACCTGACCCAATAGCGTCAGCCGATTGCCGCCGGACAGAATTTGAAATGGCACCGCGAGCACGCGGCTCGCTGCGTCCCAATTGATCTTGAACTCGGCGCGGTCGATATCGATACGACTATCGGCGTCATTGGTGTCGCTGACGAAGCCGGCTTCGGCCACGATCCGGCCCACCAGCGATTGCGGGATACCGTTAGGGCCGATCTCGCCGCGCAAGCTCGCCGACAGCGGCAGATTGATTTGCAGACTGCCGTCGCCCAGCCGGGATGCCAGCAGCAGGTTATTGGCCGAGACTTGGCGCGCTTCCAGCTCGATGCTGCGATAACCGTCCCGGATCGGCTTGATCGATGCGGTCAGTCCCCATGGGCCTTCGGGATTATCCGAGCCCACCGTTACGACGACGCCGCCGCCACGCGGCCGTTCGAGGCTGAGGCTGATGTCCTGAAAGGTCCAGCGTTTGCCGGTGCGCGCGTCGTCGACGGTCAGGCTGCCGTTCTTCAGGCCGAGTTCGCGCAAGTCGTGCCCGTCGAGTCCGGTCTCGCCGATGCCGTCGATCCACGCCAACAACGCCGCGATGCTGTCGCTCGGCGGTCGCGGCAATGCGGCTCGCAATGGCGCGGCGGACGCTGCCGCCGCCTTGTCGTATTTGGGGTCTTGGCGGGCCGCTAAGGCCGCGGCGGCGGGCGGCACCGTGGCGGTCGCGATCGGACGCTTATCGGCTGCCGACGCGAAGATGGTGACATTGCCATCCGGTTCGATGCGCGCCGCCATCGCGGCGCCGACCAGATTGAGGCTTTCGGCGCGCATATGGCCGGAGAACAGGCTCATGCCGGAGACCCGGATTTCCGCCTTTGGCGCGCTCGCGACAATCGTGCCGTCGGGGTCGCGCACAACGATGTCGCGGACCCGCACCGCGGCGCCGGTGTCGGTGCGCTCGATTTGCGTGCCGCCGACTTCGACGCGCTCGCGGCTGCCGAAATTCTCCTCGATGGCGGACACCAGCCAGGGGGTAAACGCGTCGAGCTGGATCGGCCCGCTGGAAAGCCGCCACCACAGTCCGACACAGCCGAACACGAATAGCCCGAAGACAGCGCCGCAGACGATGCCGATGAGCCTGATGAGTCGCCGATGGCGAGCGAGCAGGCGCCGATAGGCAGCCAAATAGCGGCCATCGCCCCAACGCTCGCCGCGATGGGCAGCGGTAAGGCTGCCCCGGCGTCGCGGATGCACGGCCTTGTCCCATCGCTGGAACGGCGCGCTGTGCCTGTCTTGATTCGTCATGCCCGCTCGGGCGTCCCCTCGTCCGTGGCGCCGTCATAACGATGTTGCGGCCAACAGGATAGCGGCCCCGAAGTGATCGACCACCGCTTTTCGGGCGCCTATTCTGTGCCGGCAGAATGCCCCTCGGAAAGCGTCGAAAGGAAGGCACATGGCGCCAAGCAAGGCTTCGAGTAAGCCCGCAAAAAAGGCTACAACCAGCAAGTCCAAGGCCCAAAAGCCGGTTCCGGCCGCCGATGCAGGCGGCAAGGCCCCCTCGTTCACCCTGCCGCGCGACGGCGGCGGCACCATCTCGCTGCAGGACTTCGCCGGGCGCAAGCTCGTGCTCTACTTCTACCCCCGGGCCAACACCTCGGGTTGCACCAAGGAGGCGATCGACTTCTCGCGCTTGAAGCACGCTTTCAGCCGTGCCGACACGGACATCCTCGGCGTTTCCGCCGATCCGGTGCGGGCGCAAGACGCGTTCAAGTCGAAGCACAAGCTCACCATCGCTCTCGGCTCGGACGAGACCCACAAAATGCTCGAGGCTTATGGCGTGCGGCGGGAAAAATCGCTGTACGGCCGGAAATTCCTCGGTGTGGTGCGCGCCACCTTCCTGATCGGTCCCGACCAACGCATTGCGCGGGTCTGGCCGAAAGTCACGGTCGCAGGCCATGCCGACGCAGTGCTCGCCGCCGCCAAGGAACTTTAGGCCAAGGAACTTTAAGCTGAGGAACTTTAAGCTGAGGAACTTTGGGCCAAGGATCTTTTCGCGACGGAACTTGGAACCTCACTGAAGCCCTGGTCCGAGCGTTGCCCAAACGTTTACCCAAGGGTGCAAATGACAGCAAAATCAGCCCTGCGATTTGCGCATTGTTAACCATAAACGGGTCAAATCCCCCGCCAGCTTTGGTGGGGAGCGTCAGCGTCAATGTCGCAGTGGGCAGCGTCTCGGTCGCAACAAGCCGCAAAAGCGCAACATCCAGCGCAACAGCCGGCGCAATTTACCCGTGACCCCGGCCGTCGGCCCGAGCCGCGCCAGCGTGGCGCGAAGGACGAAGCGCGCCGCTCGGGTTACACGATTGCGCATGCCGGGCGTCAGGTCAGGTTCGGCCCGGTGGCGTTCTGGATTGCGGTCGGCACTGTCGTCATCATGGCCGGCTGGTCGATTACGGCGGCCACTTACCTCGCCTTTCGCGACGATGTGTTGCGTACGCTGATCGCGCACCAGGCCGATCAGCAATTCGCTTACGAGGATCGCATCGCCGAACTGCGCGCCCAAATCGACCGCACCACCAGCCGTCAACTGCTCGACCAGGAACAATTCGAGCAAAAGCTCGACGATTTGATGCGCCGCCAAGCCACGCTCGAGCAGCACGCCACGGCGCTCAACGGCGTCGCCGACCCGACGACAACCGGCTCGATCAAGCCGCCAGCGCCGCCGCGCGGGAGCCGCGGCCAGCAGTCCAGCATCGGCGCAACCCTAGGCCGGCTCGAAGCCTCGCTCGACCGGGTCGAGCGCCGTCAATCTATCTCGCTCGCCCAGCTCGACGACCGCTACGAAAACAAGGCCCGACAGATCCGCGGCGTGCTCACCGGGCTCGGGGTGAAGCTCGACTCTGTGCCGGCCGCGACCGGTGGCCCCTTCGTCCCGATCAAGCTGCCATCCGAGAACGAAGGCTTCTCGCGCGCCCTGATGCGCACCCACCTCGCCCGCGCCGACGCCGACCGCCTCAGCCATACGCTCAACACCGTGCCGGTGCGCAAGCCGGTGATCGGGGAAATCGACGAGACCTCGCCGTTCGGCGTCCGCATGGACCCGTTCGTGCACGAAGCGGCGATGCATACCGGCATCGATTTTCGCGGCGAGATGGGCGAACCGATCCATGCCACCGCCGCCGGCACCGTCAGCATCGCCGGCTGGACCGGCGGCTACGGCAAGATGGTCGAGATCAACCACGGCAATGGTCTGGCGACGCGCTATGGCCACCTTTCCGAGATCGACGTCAGCGTCGGCGATGCCGTTCGCATCGGCGAGATCATCGGCAAGCTCGGCTCGACCGGCCGTTCGACCGGCCCCCATGTGCATTACGAGACGCGCGTCGATGGCGAAGCGGTCAATCCGCAAAAATTCCTCGATGCCGGCGACAAGCTGTTCGGCGGGTAGAGCATGATCCCGAAAAGTGGAAGCCGGTTTTCGGATAAGATCATGCTCAAACGAAGAATCTAGACCCTGATCCAATTCGATCGAATCGGATCAGAATCTGGAATTTACTCCACATCCTCGACATGCGCCGGTGCGGTGCCGAACGCCTTTTGCGCCAGCGCCGCTGCCGTGAATTGGTCGATGTCGCCGTCGAGCACCCCGCCGGTGTCGGAGGTCGAGACGCCGGTGCGCAGATCCTTCACCATCTGATAGGGCTGCAATACGTAAGAGCGGATCTGGTGGCCCCAGCCGATGTCGGTCTTGGCGGCCTGGTCGGCCGCGGCTTTTTCCTCGCGTTTCTTCAGTTCCAGCTCGTAAAGTTTGGCGCGCAGCATCTGCCAGGCCTGGGCGCGGTTGCGGTGCTGCGAACGGTCGCTCTGGCACACCACCGCGATATTGGTCGGGATGTGGGTGAGCCGGATCGCGGATTCGGTCTTGTTGACGTGCTGGCCGCCGGCGCCGCCGGAGCGCATGGTGTCGACGCGCACGTCGGATTCGTTGATGTCGATCTTGATGGCATCGTCGACCACCGGATAGACATTGACGCTGGCGAACGAGGTATGGCGGCGCGCATTGGAGTCGAACGGCGAGATGCGCACCAGCCGATGCACGCCGTTCTCGGTCTTGAGCCAGCCATAGGCATTGCGGCCCTTAATCTCGACGGTAGCCGACTTGATGCCGGCCTCTTCGCCTTGTGTCTCTTCGATATAGTCGACCTTAAAACCGTGGTGCTCGGCCCAGCGCGTATACATGCGCAGCAGCATCGCGGCCCAGTCCTGGCTTTCGGTGCCGCCGGCGCCGGCATGGACTTCGAGATAGCAATCATTGGCGTCGGCCTCGCCGGACAACAGCGCCTCGAGTTCGCGGCGCGCCACCTCGGTTTTGAGCAGGCGCAACGCCGCCTCGGCCTCGGCGATGACCGCCTGGTCCTTCTCGGCCTCGCCCATCTCGATCAGCATGACCTGATCGTCGAGCTCCTGTTCGATGCGGGTCAGCGCAGTGAGCTGCTCATCGAGCGCAGTGCGCTCCTGCATCAACCGGCTGGCCCGCTGCGGATCGTTCCACAGGCTGGGATCTTCGGCCTGCCGGTTCAGCTCGGCCAGTCGCGCGCGCGCTCTGTCGACGTCAAAGATGCCTCCTCAGCAGCCCCGCAGACTGCTTGATGTCCTCGACGAGTTTGGTGATTTCCGCGCGCATGATGCTGCTCCGGCCCGCGATGTAATGGGTTGCTGCGTCGAAAGCAATTACGCCAGTCGGCTCAATACAGTCCACCGGTCCCGGTGCGGACCACATTGCCGGTATCGGGCGAAGCCGACGTGTCGATCGGCTTACCGTTAGCGCTATCGGTGCCGATCACCGAATAACTATCGGGCGGCGCGGTGCCGGGCTTGAACGCTTCGAGAATGGTTTTCGGGTCGCCCGGCCCGGCGCGCATGCCGGTATGGGAATTTACCCGGATCAGTTTTATGCCGGGCGGCACCGCGAATGGAATCGGCGGCTTGTCTTCGAGCGCCACTTTAAGAAAATCCTTCACCACCGGCGCCGCGAGATGGCCGCCGGTCGCCAGCCGCGAAATATGACGCGGTTTGTCGAAGCCCATATAGACGCCGCACACGATGTCGGGCGAATAGCCGATGAACCAGACGTCTTTCTCGTCGTTGGTGGTTCCGGTCTTGCCGGCGATCGGCTTGCCCACCTCGCGCACCACGGTAGCGGTGCCGCGCTGCACGACACCCTCCATCAGCGAGGTGACCTGATAGGCGGTCATCGGATCGATCACCTGCTCGCGCTTGTCGACCAATGTCGGTTCCGGCTGATTGTCCCACTTGGCGGCATCGCAGCCGATGCACTGGCGCAGATCGTGCTTGTAGATGGTGTGGCCGTAGCGGTCCTGAATCCGGTCGATCAAGGTCGGGATCACGCGCCGGCCGCCGTTGTCGAACATCGAATAGGCGGTGACCATGCGCAGCACGGTGGTCTCGCCGGCTCCGAGTGCGTAGGACAGATAAGGCGGCAGCTCGTCATAGACGCCGAAGCGCTTGGCATATTCCGCGATCAGCGGCATGCCGATGTCCTGCGCCAGCCGCACCGTCATCACATTGCGCGACTGTTCGAGGCCGAAGCGCAAAGTCGACGGGCCGAAGAACTTGCCGCCGTAGTTTTCCGGCTTCCAGATGCCGCCGCCGCCGGCGCCGGTGTCGATCTCGATCGGCGCATCCATCACGATGGTCGAGGGCGTGTAGCCGTTGTCGAGCGCCGCGGCGTAGACGATGGGCTTGAACGAGGATCCCGGCTGCCGCAGCGCCTGTGTCGCGCGGTTGAACTGGCTCTGGTCGAACGAGAAGCCGCCGACCATCGCCAGAACGCGGCCGGTATGCGGATCCATCACCACCATGGCGCCGGAGATTTCCGGCATTTGGCGCAACCGGTACTGGCCCTGACTTTCGAGTGGCTCGACATAAATTACGTCGCCGACCGAGAGGACTTGGCTCACTTTCTGGATCGGCTTCGACGGTCCGGAGGCGGGCTTTGCCCATTTGACGCCGTCGAGCGGTACGATGCCGATTTCGCGGTTCTTGACCACGGCGCCCGACGGATCGCGCGGTGGTTGCAGGCCGACGCGGGCGGATTGATCGTCGACCTGGAGCACCACCGCCATCCGCCACGGATCGATATCCGACAGCGATTTGACGTCGGCGAGCTTTAAGCCCCAGTCGCCGTTGATGTCGAGCGTCGTGACCGCGCCGCGATAGCCCTGGCTTTCGTCGAAATTGACGAGCCCATTGACCATGGTTTGCCGCGCCAAAATCTGCAGTTTGGGATCGAGCGTGGTGCGCACCGACAGCCCGCCCTCGTAGAGCTTCTTCTCTCCGTAATTGTCGTAGAGATAGCGGCGGACTTCCTCGGTGAAATATTCGGCAGCGAAAATATGCGCGCCGGTCGGCCGCACGGCGACCTCGAGCGGCGCCTTCTTCGCCTTGTCGGCTTCAGCCGCGGTGATGTAGCCGTCCTCGGCCATGCGGTCGATGACGTAGTTGCGGCGCGTCACCGCCTCTTCGTGGCGGCGGAACGGATTGTAGTTATTCGGCCCTTTCGGCAAGGCGGCAAGATAGGCAGCCTCGGGGATCGTCAACTCGTGCACCGACTTGTCGAAGTACAGAAGCGACGCCGCGGCGACGCCATAGGCGCCGAAGCCCAGATAGATTTCGTTGAGATACAGTTCGAGGATTTTCTGTTTCGAATAAGTGCGCTCGATGCGCAGCGCCAGCAAGGCTTCCTTGATCTTGCGCTCGAACGACACCTCGTTGGAGAGCAGGAAGTTCTTGGCGACCTGCTGGGTGATGGTGGAAGCGCCCTGCGGATGACCGCCGCGGCCGTAATTCTGGATGTAGACCGCGCCGGCGCGCATGATGCCTTGGATGTCGACGCCGGGATGCTGGTAGAAATTCTTGTCTTCGGCGGCGACGAAAGCATTGGTGACAAGCCGCGGGATTGCCTGGATCGGCAGATAGAGCCGGCGCTCTTTGGCATATTCCGCCAACAGCGAGCCGTCGGCGGCGTGCACCCGAGTCATCACCGGCGGCTCATAATCTTGAAGCTGAGAATACTCCGGTAAGTCCTTGGAAAAATGCCATAATAGGCCAGCCGTTCCGGCGATCCCGACAATGAACAGGATGGTCCCCGCCGCGAACAGAAAGCCCAGGAAGCGCAACAGCAATTTCATTGAGACTGTCCTGCCAAGCCTCGGCCAGCGTATCGGGGAGTTGGATTCTTGCTACGATTTAAGTGGCGACTCATGACGCGCCACATGGCACGCCAGTGTGGCAGCAATGGCCGCAACCCGCCAGTAACCCCTCTCGTCATCGTGTGTCGTCGCGCGGTTTTTTGTTCAAACTGAGGCCATTTGGGCACACCGGGCGGCGCTCTAATTGGCGGTCCGGGCACCGATCGGGTGGCCGGAGAAAAAGCCGTCGATGGCTTGCGCGATCGAATCCGCCGTGTGGTCGCGCCAACTGTCCGAAAGCAGCGATTGCAGGTCCTGCTTATTCGACACATAGCCGAGTTCGACCAGCACCGACGGAACGTCGGGAGCACGCAGCACCCGGAAGCCCGCCGACTTGATCGGTTCCTTGTGCAGACGAGCCACTTCCTTCATGTCGCCGATCAGTTTATGCGCAAACTGCAGCGAAAACGTCTTGGTTTCGCGTTGCGCAAGATCGATCAGGATACCGGCCACGTCGTCCGGCTCGGCCTTGAGGTCGACGCCGGCGATAACGTCGGCCCGGTTCTCTTGCTCGGCAAGCCGCGCCGCCGCAGAATCGGTCGCGGTATCGGACAAGGTGTAGACGGTTGCCCCCTGCGCATCGCCTTCGCCGCGCGGCAATGAGTCGGCGTGGATCGACACGAATAAGGCGGCACCGGCATTACGCGCAATCCGCACGCGGTCGCCCAGCGGCACGAAAGTGTCGTCGGTTCGCGTCAGCAGCACCCGATATTTGCCCATCTTCTCGACCCGCTCGCCCAGGCGCTTGGCGAAGTCGAGAACGATGTCCTTTTCCAAGTCGCCGCTTGAGGCTTTGGTACCGGTATCGATGCCGCCGTGGCCGGGATCGAGCACGACCAGGGGGCGCGGATCGGTGGTATCGTTCGGCGCGGCGGTCGCCGGCGGCGCCTCGGCACGGGCAGCCTTCTCGTCGGCTGCGATTTTGCGCAAAAAGCTGTCGCGATCGGTGGCGACGAGATCGAGCACCAGCCGCGCCGGCGCATCATCGGCCGCATCGATGACAAAGGCCTTATCGATGCGCACCGGCTTTGCCAGATCGAACACGACGCGCGAGCCGCCCGGCATCACCAGACCAAAGCGAAACGCCTTGATCAACCCGCGGCCGCCTTCACCGCTTTTCGGCGGCAGTTGAAAGACCACTTGGGGCAGGTCGAGGACGACGCGATAAGGATCGGCCAGGGTGAAGGCGTGCAGATCGATCTTGCGGTTTAAGTCCATGACGAACCGCGTCTGGGTCTCGTCGCCGCCAAGCCGGGCATCGGTCGCGATCGGAAATGAGTCGGGTGCCAAAACCCCCGCTGGGCGGTCGGCAGCCGCTGCCGGCGCCGCGGTACAGAGCACGCCGAAGAGAGCCCAGCACACGGCTCGGACGGCCATCGGTTCCCACCCCATCCTGCCCCCTAACTCCATTAGGCACGCGTGGTTAACCCAAACTTAAGGCTCGGCGGAAGCGGCTTGGCGGCCTCCCGAAATTCAAGGCAATTCCGCCAAATCTCACAGGTGACTTGCAAATTCCCCGCCCGCGGCCTTAAGAAGAGACTGCTAACGGTGAAAGGTTCCGGTTGTGTCGCGTTAGGGCATCCGGCAAACGTCCGCCGGGGGTTGGTTCCCCCGACACTTGGTTCACCAAGGCCCTGGCTCCCCGAGAAACATGACGGGAGCGAGGCGGACGCGGGTTTCGAACCGCTCCGGCGCCATATGTTCGCCTGCAACGGCCATTTTCGTTGCAAGAACTTGGCGCCGAGGACGTGAGCGACGCCGATGCCCATTAAGGAGCAGGACAGCCGGAGCCTCGTGCGCGACGTGCGTGCCAGCAGCGCAACAGCTCTGCTGGAACAGTGTCGCGCCAGGCCGTCAGCGATCGAGCGAAATTGCGGCCGCGTCCCGCGCTGCCGCCTCATCGCGGTTTGGAGTTCATGTTCGAGGTGCAAGTTAAGGTCCCCACACATTGGAACGGCGGCGTTCATGCGGCGCCCGCCGGGACCTTTGCGGCTTGCTGCCCTCGCCGTTTCCGATCCGTCCCATTCACCGACAATCGGGCCCGTCCGCTCCTGCCTCGCCGCTATGGCGCTGAGCAAGCGGACACGCCGGCCCCCGTGAGATTTAGCAATGGCCAACAAAATGCTCATCGACGCGACCCATCCCGAGGAGACCCGGGTGGTCGTGCTGCGCGGCAACCGCGTCGAAGAATTCGACTTTGAATCCGCGCAACGCAAGCAGTTAAGAGGCAACATCTATCTGGCGAAAGTGACGCGCGTCGAGCCGTCGCTACAGGCCGCCTTCGTCGATTACGGCGGCAACCGCCACGGGTTTCTCGCCTTCAGCGAAATCCACCCCGATTATTACCAGATCCCGGTCGCCGACCGGCAGGCCTTGATCGACGAGGAGGAGCGCGCGCAGCGCGCCGCCGATGACGAGGTCGATCGCCGCTCGCGGCGGCACCGCCACTCGTCCGCGCGGCACGATTCCGCGACCCATCGCCGCCGCGATGAGGTGGTGCGCAGCGACCACACCGAAGCTCCCGGTGGCGATACAGCCGGCGGCGAAGATTTGACCGCGGCACCCGATGAGCACGACGAAACGGTTGATGACTCTGCCGAGGTTGAAACGCTCAACGAAGCCGGCGCCTACGGCGCCGAGACGGCGCCGCCCCAACCTGAGTCGGCCGAACCCACCGCCGAACTGACGCAAGCCACGTCAGCGGAGGCCGCATCGGAGCAAGCCACGCCGGCGGAGACCGCTAGCGAGGAAGCCGAAGCGGATGCGTCGCACGAAGACGCCGCCGCAGCGGCGTCAGGCGACCACGACGCCGATCATGACGAGACCGAGCCCACCGACGCTGGCGAAGCCGCAAGCGCGGCGCCGGCCGAGAACGGCGAGGCCACATCGGGCGGCGAACCCCGCGAGCATGACGAGAACGGCGAAGAGGAAGAAATCGTCGAGTCGGTCGGCGGCGCCGATGCGCTCGAAGAGGTGCCCGACCGCGCGCCGCGCTACCGCCGCCAGTACAAGATCCAAGAGGTGATCAAGCGCCGGCAGGTCATGCTGGTGCAGGTGGTCAAGGAAGAACGCGGCACCAAGGGCGCGGCGCTGACGACCTATCTGTCGCTCGCCGGACGCTATTCGGTGCTGATGCCCAACACCGCGCGCGGCGGCGGCATCAGCCGCAAGATCACCAGTGCCGAAGACCGCGCCCGGCTGAAGGAAGCCGCGTCCGAACTCGAAGTTCCGGAGGGCATGGGCGTGATCCTGCGCACCGCTGGCGCCAACCGCACCAAGATCGAGATCAAGCGCGATTTCGAATATCTGCTGCGGATGTGGGAGACGGTGCGCGACCTGACGCTGAAATCCACCGCGCCGAAGCTCGTTTACGAGGAAGGCTCGCTGGTCAAGCGCTCGATCCGCGACCTTTATTCCAAGGACATCGACGAGGTGATCGTCGCCGGAACGGACTCCTATCACGAGGCCAAGGACTTCATGCGCATGCTCATGCCGAGCCATGCCAAGAACGTCAAACCCTACCACGAAACCCAGCCGCTGTTGTCGCGCTACGGCGTGGAGAGCCAGCTCGATGCCATGTTTTCGCCGGTGGTGCAGCTGCGCTCGGGCGGCTATATCGTGATCAATCAGGCAGAGGCGCTGGTCGCCATCGATGTCAATTCGGGCCGCGCCACGCGCGAGCATCACATCGAAGACACGGCGCTGAAGACCAACGTCGAAGCCTCCGACGAGATCGCCCGCCAGCTGCGGTTGCGCGACCTCGCCGGCCTGATCGTCATCGATTACATCGACATGGACGAGAAGCGCAATAACCGTACGGTCGAACGGCGGTTGAAGGAATCGCTCAAGCACGACCGCGCGCGCATCCAGGTCGGCCGAATTTCGCATTTCGGACTCCTGGAAATGTCGCGCCAGCGCATCCGCTCGAGCGTCTTGGAGAGCTCGACGGAGAAATGCCCGTATTGCGGCGGCTCCGGCCATGTCCGTTCGGTGTCGTCCTTGGCGCTGCAGGTGCTGCGCGCGCTCGAAGAGCAGATGATCAAGGGCGCCACGCATAATCTGATCGCGCGCACCCGGCCGGACGTCGCGCTCTATGTGCTCAACCAGAAGCGCGCGCATCTGCGCAGCCTGGAAGAGCGGTTCGCCATCACCATCACCATCAGCTCCGACGAAACGGTAATGGCGCCGCAGGCCTTCGTGATCGATCGCGGCGAACTGGTGCATACGGTCGAGGCCGCCAAGGCGCTCGCCGAGCGCGCCCAAGCCGCCGTCGTGCCGCTGGAAGACGAGGACGAACTCGAGGATTTTGCCGCGGCGGCCGAGGACGAAGTGACCGAGATCGCGGCCGAGCCGACCGCGACGCCCGAATCCGACGAGGATCGCCCGCGGCCGCGACGGCGCCGTCGCGGGCGCGGGCGCGGCGGCCGCAACGGCGGCGAGGACAGCCACGGTGAGCCCCGTGAGCATGTCGCGATCACCGATTCCGCCGATGAATTTGCGACCGAGCCCGGTCAGGAAGCACAGGCCGACCACGAAACTGCGGCGGACGATGAGCTTGCCGAGCCGCGGACCGGTGAATTCGTTCCGCAGGAGCGCAGCGAGACCGGCGAGCCGCGTCGCGACGGCGAGCGGCGGCGACGGCGCGGCCGCCGTGGTGGCCGGCGCAACCGGCAGCGCAACGGCGACACCGCACGCGATAGCCAGGAGTTTGGTAGCCAAGAGTCTGGCAACCGCGAGGAGGGCGCGCAAGAAAGCCACGAGGACGGCGCTCAAGAATTTGTCGCGCAAGAACACGCCACCGACGACTATGCCACGCGCGAAGAGCAGCGGAGCTTGGCGCCGGCCGACGAATTGATTGCGCCGCCCGCGGCCCAGCCGGAACTCAAGGAAGCCGTGGCCGATCTCGACGCCACACCCCAAACCGCGCCACCACCTGCGGCTCTGGCCGCGGAGCCCGAACCGGTCCGCCGGCGCTCGACCGTGCGCGAGCGCGCGCCCATCGGCGGCGGCGACGACGCGCCAGCGCCAACGCCGTCAGCTGCGCCCGCGCCGGAGCCCGTCATCGCCGAATCCAGTGACGCCGCCGCGAGTGATCGGCCGCGCCGCACCGGCTGGTGGTCGCGCCGTTTCGCCGGCGAGTGAACAACTCCGTAGGGCGGATTAGCCAGGCGTAATCCGCCCTACGCGCGGGGGCTCATCACTAAGGGCGCGCCATGAAAAGCAGGTGGGTCGATCGCGACGCCGAGGCCATGGTCGCGCTGGGAGCGAAATCGGGCATCGCGCCCGATCTGGCGCTGCGCGTCTATACGACGCGGTTGCTAGGCGGCGACCCAAAACTCGTTCTGCACGGCGGCGGCAATACCTCGCTCAAGACCCGGATGGGCGACCGCTTCGGCCAAGACGTCGAAGTGCTGCGCGTCAAATCCTCCGGCTCCGACATGGCGGCACTTGAGCCCGAGGGCCTGGTCGCGGTGCGGCTATCGCCGATGCGCCAATTGCGCGCGCTCGATGACATCGACGACGAAGAACTGGTTCGCATCGAGCGGGCCAATCTGATCGATCCGGCGGCGCCCAATCCGTCGGTCGAGATGATGCTGCATGCCTTTCTGCCGCAAAAATATATCGACCACACGCATGCGACCGCAGTGCTCAGCCTGATCGACCAACCCGACGGCGAAAAAAAATGCGCCGACGCGTTCGGCGGCCGACTCGCTTTTGTGCCCTATCTCATGCCGGGGTTCGGGCTGGCGAAAAAAGCGACCGAAGTGTTCGAGCAGGTAAAGCCGGCCGACGGCCTCATTCTCAGCAAACACGGCATCGTTACGTTCGGCGACAATGCCCGCGAGGCCTACGAGCGCATGATCGAAATGGTCACGCTCGCCGAGGATTTTATTGCGCGCAACCACAGGAATGCCATCGTCGCAACGTTGTGGCACGATTTGGAGCCGGTCGCCGCGGTTGCCCCGATCGTGCGCGGTGCCTGCAGCCAAAAGGACGAAAAGACCGACGGCGCTTGGCGTCGATTGGTCCTCGAATTTCGCTCCAATCCGACAGTGTTGAGTGCCTTGCAAGCAGATTTGGCCCGGTTGAGCGACGGTGGCGTAGTCACGCCGGACCACACCATCCGCACCAAAAACTGGCCGCTGGTGTTACCGCATCCGGAAGCCGGCAAACTCGACGTGTTCGCGCGCTCCTCCCATGAAGCGGCAGACGCATTCATCGTGCGTTATCGGGACTATTTCGTCCGCCATAACGCGCGCGTCGGCGGCGTCAAGCACGAGCTCGATCCCCTGCCCCGCGTCGTCCTCGTTCAAGGCTTAGGCCTGTTCGGTCTCGGCCGTTCCAAACAAGACGCCGTCATCGCTGCCGATATCGCCGAGGCCTGGGTCGAGGGCGTCGCCGGCGCCGAAGCCATCGGCCGCTTCGAGTCGATCTCCGAAGCCGAGATGTTCGACTGCGAATATTGGCCGCTCGAACAAGCCAAGCTCGGTGCGCGCAAGCAATTGCCGCTCGAAGGCCAGATCGTCGCGGTGACCGGGGCCGGCGGCGCCATCGGCACAGCGACCGCGCGGGCCTTCGCCGCGGCGGGCGCCGACGTCGCCTTGCTCGACGTCAATCTCTCGGCCGCGACCGAACGGGCCAACGCAATCGGCGCGACAGCCTTGCCGCTCGCATGCGACGTGACCGACGCCGCTTCGGTTGCAGCCGCCTTCGACAAAATCGCCGAATATTTCGGCGGCGTCGACATTGTCGTTTCGAATGCCGGCGCCGCCTGGCAGGGCCGCATCGGCGAGGTCGCCGAAGACGTTTTGCGCAAAAGCTTCGAACTGAATTTCTACGGTCACCAGCGCGTGGCTCAAGCCGCGGTGAAGATCATGCTGGCGCAGGGCACCGGCGGGTGCCTGTTGTTCAACGTCTCCAAACAGGCGGTCAATCCGGGGCCGAATTTCGGCCCCTACGGCATCCCGAAGGCGGCGGCGCTGGCGCTGATGCGGCAATACGCGCTCGATTACGGCTCCGACGGCATCCGCGCCAATGCGGTGAACGCCGACCGCATCCGCTCAGGCCTTCTCACCAAGGAAATGATCGCACAGCGCTCGAAGGCCCGCGGCTTGAGCGAGAAGGATTACATGAGCGGCAACCTGCTCGGCCGCGAAGTCACCGCCGAAGATGTCGCGCAGGCGTTTTTGCATCAGGCGCTGGCGCTGAAAACAACGGCCGACGTGACCACCGTCGATGGCGGGAATATTGCGGCGGCGATGCGCTGAGAGTGGTTCGGCACTTGCAAAATCCGAGAGTCGACATTTCATAATCGGGTTTATGCGCATGCTCGATCTGTGCTCCTTCTTCCTCTCTGCCGCCTCGCAGCGGCGCTTTCACCTACAATGAGCGAGGTGCAAAGTCACCCAGCCTGCCCTGCCGTCGACCGCCGAATTATGGTTTAAGTCCAACATGAACGCCCAGGATGCCATTGCAATCCTTCGCCGCTACGAGATCGCCTTGCGCGCGCGCGGCGTCGCGCACGCCGCGGTGTTCGGCTCCGTGGCTCGCGGCGACAACCGGCCGGATAGCGATCTCGACATTCTGGTGGAATTCGAGCCTGGCTCCGAAGGCTCGATCTACGATTACGTCCGCTTCAAAGAATACGTCGCCGGCTTGTTCGAGGGACCGGTCGACGTGATCGACCGCGCCGCGCTCAAGCCGCATTTGCGCGCGCCGGCAGCGCGCGATGTCGTCTATGCGTTCTGAGACGGATAGTGCCACGCTGCACGAGATGCTTCATCACATCGATTTGGCCGAAAGGTTCGGGCACGGCCGTAGCTTCGAGAGCTTGCGCGACGCCTTGATGCCGCTTTATGCCGTCACCCGTTGTCTTGAAATCATTTCCGAGGCCTCACGGCGCTTGTCGGCCGAACTCAAGACGCGCCACCCTCAAATCCCATGGCGGGAAATGGCTGCCGCCGGAACTTTTTTATCGCCATCATTATGAAGACGTGCTGCCGCAGCGCGTGTGGAAAACCCTGCACGACGATATACCGCCGCTGCGCAAGGTCATTGAGACAGAGCTAGAGAGGGGCGAGTGAGACAACGGCCCAGCCTCATGAGTGCCGCAACGCCAGTTCCATCGCAATCCGCACCGCCTCGGCCCCCGCCATCATGGCGCCGGTGAAGCCGCCGGAGCCGGAGAACGAGGAAGCGAGATAGAGGCCGGGAATGGGCGTACGCGGCGAGCGTGGGATGCCCGCCCAAATTCCGCGCCTGGGCGGCACCGGAGCGAAGCCGTAGACGGCGCCGTCGGGCGTATTGAGGAAATTGCGCATCGAGCGCGCGTTGAGAAACGTGCGCTCGGTCACCGCAGCGCCGACCCCGGGATAGTCGCGATCGAGCGCTGACTGGAACGCGTCGAGCCAGCGCTCGCGCCGGTCCTTTTCGTGTTGCGGGGAGAGCGCCGCCCAATTGCTCAAGCGGTCGAGGCCGACAACGCTAAGCAAAGCCGGGCCCCCGTCGGAGAGCCCGCTGTCGATGGCGCTGTAATTGGCGATGCCGTAGCTCGGCAGCCGGCCGTCGGGATCGGACGCGAAAAGCCCGGCCGATTCAGCGGTGTCGCGCAATGACTTCATCCATTCCGGCAACACCATAGTTCCGTAACGATCAAGACCGAATTTCGCCGGCGGCGCATTGATCCCGAAATGCGCGGTGAAGAGCGATGTCGAAAGATCGCGGCCGCCATAGGCGCGCGCCAGCGCGCCGCGAAATGGCTCGTCGAGCAGGCTGGTGAGTATATCGGGCGCACAATTGGCGAAAACGCTTTTGGCGCCGACCCGCTCGATCGTCTTGCCCGCCTTCGGATCGGCGTGGCGCACGAAAGCCGGCCTGCCCGCGGCGTCGAGGTCGATGCCCACGGCCTCACGTCCCAACAGAACGCTGCCGCCCGCCTTGATCACGATCTTGGCGAGCTTCATGCTAAGGACCCGCGACCCACCCTTGATGAAAACGCCGCCGGCGCTCAGGTATCCGCCCTGCGCCAGGGCGAAATATGGCCACCACATCCGGCGCGGATCGTCGGCGTAGTAACTGAGATTGCCGGCGAGGCAGAGCTTGGCCGCCTCATCGCCGCCGAGCGTGCGCGCCAGCACATCGTCGAGCGAGGCGCGCCAGTCGCCGATCAGTGAGCGCAGCGCCAAGGTGCCGCGCAATAACTTGCCGACCGAGCGTTCAGCACGCGACCGGCTCAAGTCGGCGACGCCCGCATGCAGCGTCTCCATCAGAGCGAACAACCGATCGATGCCGCGCCGACTTTGCGGAAAGCGTCGCGCCATCGCCTCGCGCGCCGTGTCGAAGCCGACCGGAAGATCGAATGTGTCGCCGACCGGGCCGCCGCGCACGGAGAAGAACGGCGAGACCGCAATCCATTCGATCTCGTCGAGGAGACCAATCTCGTTGAGGATCGCGTGCTTGGGTTCGCGCGGATCGCGCGGGTCAGCGGTCTGATGCAGCGACGGCTCGATCGTCAGCGCGCCTTGCTTGAATGCGGAAGCCGCACCGCCGAGACTGTGATTGCGTTCGATGACGCAAACCTTGCGGCCGGCCTTGGCCAGCAAGGCCGCGGCTGTCAGGCCGCCCAATCCGGAACCGATAACGATGGCGTCAAAAGATGCCTCGCCCATGGCGAGCACAGTACGATGGACACGAGCCGCCGGTTTTGATCGTGGTCAATTTCCGCGCCGGCGATCGCAGCTCCGACGGCGGCGATGCGGTGAGTGATTTCAATCGCTCGACAAAATCACGTTCTTCAAAATCGGATAGATCTGGTTCTCCCAGCGCTTGCCGGAGAACACGCCGTAATGGCCGACGCCGGCCTGCATGTGGTGGCGCTTGAGATAAGGCCGCAGCTTGCTGCACAGGTCGTGCGCGGCGACGGTCTGGCCGACGGCGCAGATGTCGTCGCGCTCGCCTTCCACGGTGAGCAGCATGGTCTTGCGAATGGCGCTCGGATCGACCTTCTGGCCATGCCATTCGAGCTTGCCGAGCGGCAGCGCATGCTCCTGGAAGATAAGCCGCACGGTTTCGAGATAGAATTCGGCGGTCAGATCGAGCACGGCGAAATATTCGTCGTAGAACGCTTTGGTCACCGCCGCTTTTTCCAGCTCGCCATTGGCGAGATTCTCGTACAGCTCCTTATGCGCTTTGACGTGGCGCTCGATGTTCATGCTCATGAAGGCGACGAGCTGCACGAAGCCCGGATAGACGCGGCGGAACGCGCCGGGATAACGCAGCGGCACCGATGCGGTAAGCGTGCGCTCGAACCAATCGATGGATTTCTTCTTGGAAAGCTCGTTGACCTTGGTCGGATTGATGCGGGTATCGATCGGACCCGCCATCAGCGTCATCGAGCGCGGCTGCGCCGGATTGCCGGATTGCGCCATCACGGCGGCGGCGGCGAGCACGGAGACGCAAGGCTGACAGACCGCGGCCACATGCGCGCCTGGCCCGATGGTTTCGAGAAACTTGATGACGTGGTCGGTATATTCGTCGACGCCGAAGCGGCCGGCAGTCAGTGGAACGTCGCGCGCATTGTGCCAGTCGGTGATGTAGACGTCGTGATCGGGCAGCATGGTGCGCACGGTGGCACGCAACAGCGTCGAGAAATGCCCGGACAATGGCGCCACCAACAGCACCCGCGGCTGCACCGTCGCGATGTCTTTCTTGAAATGCAGGAGCGTGGCGAACGGCGTGGTTGCCGCCGCCTCCTCGTGAACCTCGACCTCGCGGTTGCCGACGGTGATGCTGTCAATGTGGAACGGCGGCCGCGTGTGAGTGAGACCGGCGCGTGCGATCAACTCATAGACCGCGGTGAGGTTGCGCAGCGCCGGAATATCGCCGAGCAAGGACGGTCTGCCGGTGGCGGCAGCCATGCCAGCCCAAGCCCGGACCGGCCCCATAATGTCGGTTTGTAATTGATAGGCGAGGTACAGCATCCGCTTTCCACGGGCGCCGCGAACCGTCTGGCGACGGATCCTACCGACCCCCCAACGCCGGAAAGCTAGTGCATTTTTTGTTGCACTGCGACAAGAATATGCACATCCTGGACAATTGGGAACGGGGCCGGCATTAACTTGGCTCGCAGCAATGGCAACGGCACCGCAAGGGCAACCCTGCTTTGACGTTAAGTGTTTGATTTAAGCTCAGTTTCATAAGAGAATGACGGGATGTCCAAGGCCACACTCACGCTTGCCAGCAAGAATTACGGCTCCTGGTCGTTGCGCGGCTGGTTGCTCTGCAAACTGGCGGACCTCGATTTCGAGGAGAAGCATGTTTCGACCGACGACCCCTCGACCCGCGCCGAGCTCTTGCTGTTGTCGCCGTCCTTCCAGGTCCCGGCGCTCCTGCATGATGGGCTGAAGGTCTGGGACACCCTGGCGCTGTCCGAATATCTCCATGAAATCAACCCGGGCGCAGGCTTATTGCCGTCCGACCAGAAGCAGCGGGCGCATTGCCGCTCGATCTGCGGCGAAATGCATTCCGGTTTTGCCAATCTGCGCTCGGCGCTGCCGATGAATATCAAGGCGCATTTCCCGGGCTTTAAGTCCTGGGCCGGCGCGCGTGGCGATATCGAACGCATCACCACGATCTGGCGCGAATGCTTGACCGCCTATGGCGGCCCCTATCTGTTCGGCAAGACGCCGGGCGCGGCCGACGCCATGTACGCGCCGGTGTGCTCGCGCTTCACCACCTATGACGTCGCGGTCGACGCCCCGGCGAAGGATTACTGCCGCACCATCATGGCGATGCCGATCATGCAGGAATGGATCGCCGCGGCCAAAGCCGAGCCCGATGAGTTGGAAGAGCTCGACGTCGAGTTCTAGCTTAAACCTTCAATCCCACTTCTGCCGGCCGGAATAGGCCCAGTCGACGAGTCTCCCCGCGGGATTCGCCAGCGCTGAGATCTCGGCCATCTCCGCCTCGCTCAAGGCGAAGTCGAAAATCGCCGCGTTCTCCGACAGCCGCTCGATCTTGCTGGTGCGCGGAATGACGACGATGTCCTGCTGCACGAGATAACGCAGACAGACTTGGGCTGCGGTCTTTTTGTATGCCGCGCCGATCTTCGCCAGCACTTTGTCGTTGCCGGCATTGCCGCGCGCGATCGGGCTATAGGCAACCATCGCCATGCCATGGGCCCGGCAGGCGGCGTGCACCTTCGACTGGTCGAGGAACGGATGACACTCCACCTGATCGCAGACCAAAAGCCCACCCGCGATCGCCACCGCCTCCTCGATCTGCGGCACGGTGAAGTTCGACACGCCGATGTGCCTGGCGAGCCCGTCGCTCTTGACCCGGCGCAGTGCGCCAAGCGTCTCCTCGAGCGGGATCTGCGGATTGGGCCAATGCAGCAGCAGAAGGTCGACCTCGCTTAACCGCAACCGCACCAGGCTGTCGCGGGCGGCGCGTTCCAAGGCCCGTGGCGCGAAATGCGACGGCCACACTTTGGTGGTCACGAACAGGTCGCGGCGCTTGACGCCCGACGCGCGTATCCCCTCGCCGACCTCACGCTCGTTGTCGTAGATTTCCGCGGTATCGACGTGGCGATAACCGAGCCGCAAGGCTTGCTCGACGACGCGGGCGCAGACGCGGCCGCGCAACTCCCAGGTGCCGAGCCCGAGGAGCGGAATCTCCGCACCATTGGCCGCGAGAGTCGGGAACGGTCCGATCGCGCTCATGTGTCGCAAGTGCTCATGTTTCCCAAGTGCTCATATGTCCCAAGTGCTCATGTGTCCCATATCGGCGCTTGCGGCGGGCTGACGATGCGTCCGTCGGACCGCTTAAGCTTGCCGATCTGCGTGATCTCCGCCTCCGACAGCGCGAAGTCGAGGCTACCGAGATTTTCCGCGAGCCGTTCGCGTTTCGAAGTGCGCGGAATGGGAATGATGGCTTGCTGTTCGAGGAAACGCAACGCGACCTGCGCGGGGGATTTGCCGTGGGCGCGGCCGATGGCTTGCAGCACCGCGTCGGCCGGCACCTTGCCGCGCGCCAAGGGACAATAGCCGACCACGGCCATGCCGTGGCGGCGCGCCGCAGCCAAGACTTTGGTCTGATCGAGAAAAGGGTGGGCCTCGATCTGCAGCACCGCAATCGGCTCGCTCGCGACTTTGACCGCTTCCTCGATCATCGCGATGTTGAAATTCGCCACGCCGATAGACTTGGCGAGGCCGGCCTTTTTGACCTTGCACAGCGACGCGATCGATTCCTTCAACGGAATTTGCGCATTGGGCCAATGAATCATCAACAGATCGACCCATGGCAAGGCAAGCTTCTCCAGACTTTCGTCGACCGAGCGTTCGAAATCGCCCGGCGCCAGCCGGCTGAACCAGACCTTGGTGGTGACGAACACGTCCTCGCGCTTTAGGCCCGAGCCGCGCAAGCCGGACCCGACCTCGCGCTCGTTGCCGTACATCTGCGCGGTGTCGAGATGCCGGTAGCCGAGGTGCAATGCCGCCTCGACCAATTCGACGCACAGATCATCCTTCAGCGTCATGGTGCCGAAGCCGATAATGGGGATCCGCGCACCGTGAGCTTCAACCACGTCCATGCCCTGCTCCTGACCCTGGCGTCTCTTGGCTATTCGCTGGAGCAATCTAGCCGGGATCGCGCGTTGCGCAATCCGGCCGACAGGCCGTGACTAGCGCGCTTTGCCGAGCACCGCGAAGGCCGCCTCGGGCGCTTGCTCCAGCACCTTGAGCAGAGCCCGCGCCGGCCCGCGTGGCGAGCGTTTGCCCTGCTCCCAATTGCGCACCGTCTCGACCGGCACGCCGATGCGCGCGGCGAAGGCGGCTTGCGTGAGCCCGGTCTGGCTGCGCACGTTGCGGGCATAGCTCGCGTCGGTGCGGGCGGCTTCCGAGCGCGCCGCGCGGTGCGCCGCGGTGGCAATGGCTTGCGGATCGCTGGCGATGGCGCGTTCGTTGCCGTCGGGCAGCACCTCGACCAAACGTCCGTCCGCTTTCAATCGCACGCGCAGCATGGCGTTCGCTCCGTCGGCTTATGGCGACTGATGAGTCGCCGGTATCATAGCTGATTCGTCGTGGATTCAATGAGTTAGTAAGAAAGCCTATGGGCGAGCGGCCGCTGCACGACTAGGGCCTTGGCGTACTAGGCCATTGCCCTAGTTACGGCCTTGTAGGAAAAGTCTTGGGACAAGGAGTTCCGCACTTGCAACCTTCGCAAAACCTGCAGATCGACGCCAAGCGGCTTTGGGACTCGCTGATGCAAACCGCGCAAATCGGCGCGACGCCTAAAGGCGGCATCTGCCGGCTCACGCTGACCGACCTCGACCGCCAGGTGCGCGACTGGTTCAAGACCCAATGCGAAGCGCTCGGCTGCAGCGTCACGGTCGACGAAGTCGGCAATATGTTCGCGCGCCGGCCCGGCAAAGACCCGGCCCTCCTCCCGATCGCCATGGGCTCGCATCTCGACACCCAGCCGACCGGCGGCAAATTCGACGGCGTGCTCGGCGTGCTCGGAGCGCTGGAAGCGATGCGCACGCTGCACGATCTCGGCTACGAGACCAATGCGCCGATCGAAATCGTCAACTGGACCAACGAGGAAGGCTCGCGCTACGCGCCGGCCATGCTCGCCTCCGGCGTTTTCGCCGGCGTGTTCACGCCCGAATACGCCTATTCGCGCCTGGATCGCGACGGCAAGCGCTTCGGTGACGAACTCGACCGCATCGGCTACAAAGGCGGCGCCAAGGCCGGCGCGCACAAATTCGGCGCGATGTTCGAACTGCATATCGAGCAAGGGCCCATTCTCGAAGCCGAAGATCGCATGATCGGCGTCGTGCAAGGCGTCCAGGGCATGCGCTGGTACGAGGTCACGGTCGTCGGCCAGGAAGCGCACACCGGAGCGACGCCAATGCGGCTGCGCAAGAACGCGCTCCTTGGCTCAGCGCGCATGATCGAACGCATCGACGCCATCGCCAACGAACACGCCCCCGACGCTGTCGGCGCCACAGGCCTGATCGAGAACCGGCCGAACAGTCGCAATGTCGTGCCCGGCGAAGTGTTCTTTACCGTCGACTTCCGCCATCCCGACGACAAAGTGCTCGACGCCATGGAGACGAAATTCCGGGCAAGTCTCGCCGAAATACTCATACCCTTGCGGCTCACTTACCAGGAAGCCCGCATCTGGGATTCGCCGGCCGTGAAATTCGCCCCCGAACTGATCGACTGCGTGCGCAAAGGCGCCGAAAAATCAGGCTTCACCTCGCGCGACATCATCTCCGGCGCCGGCCACGACGCCGCCTATATCGCCCGTGTCGCCCCAACGACGATGATCTTTGTACCCTGCCTGGGCGGCATTTCGCACAATGAAGCGGAATCGACCAGCTTCGACGAATGCGCCGCGGGCGCCCAGGTTTTGTTGAATGCGGTATTGGAGTTCGACCGGCGGTTGGGATGAGTTGCCAGGCGGCGGAACCGCCTCGGCCGGTCCGTGTCGTTCAATTCGCTTGAGCATCCTGCCGTGGCCGCCAAATTGCGGCGTGCTCGATTTCGGCGATCGTCTTCGTGCCGTTGGCGACCGCTATGGCATCGAACTCGACCGTCGCATGACCCTTGACGAGCTGGTTCGACGTGATCGTCGCGCGCAGCGTCAGTTGGTCGCCAACGCGGGCGGCGGCACGATTGCGCACCTTGCTGCGCACGTGAATCCACGGGCCGAGCACCACGTTCTCCAACAAGGCGCGATTGGCGAGTTGCAAGATCTGCCCGGGATGCAGCAAGCCTTCGCGGCGATAAATTGCATCGGTTTCCCGAATGGCATCGAGATAGTTCGCCAGCATGGCGTCGTCGATCGTCAGAGGCGCAATCCCGAGCGAGGTTCCGGCCGCGAGGCTCTGCTCACTCGCCTGCGGCCGTTCGCGCGGCGGCATTCGCGCCGGCAGGCGCTCGATCTCCGGCGCCGTCTGCGGGTCCGCCGGCATCAAAGCGTGTCCGGTGGCGCATTGAATGCCGGCACAATCGACCGACAGCGTAAGTCCGCCGTTCTCTTCGGCCGCAGTGACGCGGGCAATGCCGCCGTCATAGATCGGCTTGCGAAACCGGCATTCGGCTTCGCCGCGCTCCAGCCAAGCGCGGCCCCAGCGCGCGACCGGCATGTGCGCCATATAGGCGTAGACCGCCACTCCGGGCACCAGCGCGCCGTTGAAGCCGAACCGACGGGCAATGGAATCGTCGTGGATCTTGTTTTCCGAAGCGGCCGCTATGTTAAATGCAACGACTTCGTGTGCGGCTAACTCCTGAGTGCCCATGAGTTTGATCCGCCCGATCACGCTTTATCGGTATCCGACCGCCCGTCGGCGTCAAAGCGCGGCGGCGGCTGCCGGTAGCTTGCCGGCGTGCGCGACAGCTTGATCGGCGATCCGACACCGCGATAGCTGCCGATGTTGACGATCATATCGCGATGCGTTGCGTGCGGATGCGCCAGCGCTTCCGCAACGCCGAGCAGCGGTCCGCACGGCACGCCCGCGGCGATCAGATCCCGCGCCAGTTCGGCGCCGTCGAACCGGGAGAGCGCCCGTTCGAGAGCGGCGTGCAACGCATCGCGATTTTCGACACGCTGGGCGTTGGTCGAAAAACGCGGCGCGCTGCCGATCTCGGGCGCAGCGATCATGTCGCAGAGCTTGCGAAACTGTCCGTCGTTGCCGGCGGCCACGAATATCGGGCATGTCGCGGTCGCAAACAGCGAATAAGGCGCGATGTTGGGATGTGAATTCCCGGTCCGCACCGGCGCTTTGCCGGTCGCAAAATAATTTGCCGCGTGCGGATGCAAAAGCGACAGACCGGAGTCGTAAAGCGCCGCTTCGACGAATTGGCCCTTGCCGGTTCGATCGCGGTCATGCAGCGCCAGCATGATTCCCAAGGCGGCGTTGAGCCCGGTGACCATATCGACGACCGGCAAGCCCACGCGCAACGGTCCGCCGTCAGCTTCGCCATTGACGCTCATGATGCCCGACATCGCCTGAATGATGGCGTCGTAGCCGGGCAGCCCGCCGAGCGGACCGTCGGCGCCGAAGCCGGTGATGCGACAGTGGATCAAGCGGGGAAAGCTTTGGCAAAGAACGTCGTCGCCCAGTCCCCATCGCGCCAAAGTTCCGATTTTAAAGTTCTCGACCAGAACGTCGGCATCGGCCAATAGCCGCCGCAGCAGTTCGCGGGAGGCGCTCTGCGAAAAATCCAGCACCACACTTTTCTTGTTGCGATTGACGCCGGTGAAATAGGGCGCGGTGCCTTCGACGAAAGGCGGCCCCCAACTTCGCGTTTCGTCGCCTCCGGGCGGCTCGATCTTAAGCACCTCCGCGCCGTGATCGCCGAGGATCTGGGTGCAGAAAGGCCCGCCCAAGACGCGGCTCAGATCGATGACTTTCAGCCCGGCGAGTGACCCGGCTCGATCGCTCATGGCAAGCTATCCCCGCCGGTCATCGCGCGGCTGCCGGGCCAGGCGCTAGTCCTTCTTGGCACCGGATGCCTCGACGATTTTGCGCCAGCGCTCGGTTTCGGCGGCCAGCATGGCGGCGAATTGCGCGGCGTTTCCCGTGATCGGGATGGCGCCGAGGTCGTCAAGCTGGCGTTTGATCTGCGGATTTTCAAGCGCGAGATTGATTTCTCCGTTCAAGAGGTCGACGATCGCCGAGGCGGTGCCCCGCGGCGCGCCCACGCCGTAGAATGAACTCGTCTCGTATCCCGGCAGGCTGTCGCTGATCGGCGGCACGTCGGGCAACGACACGGAGCGCTCCCGCGTCGTAACCCCGAGAGCGCGCACTTTGCCCTCGCGCACCAGCGGCGCCGAAGAGGTGACGTTGTCGAACATGGCCTGGATTTGACCGGACATCAGATCGAACAGCGCCGGCGCTGATCCTTTATAGGGAACGTGAACGAGGTCGGTCCCGGTCATCGTCTTGAACAGTTCGCCGGACAGATGCAGCGATGTTCCGATGCCCGACGAGCCGAAACTCAACCGGCCCGGATTGGACTTTGCATAAGCCACGAATTCGGGGATCGTGTGTGCCGGGATGTTGTTGTTGATGACCATGACCAGCGGAATGCGCGCCGCGCCCGCGACCGGGACGATGCTCTTGGCAAAGTCGAACGGAAGGCTTTTGTCGAACGACGCGTTGATGGCATTGGCCGTGCTGGTGAGCAGCAGAGTGTAACCGTCGGGCGATGAATTGATCACCATTTCGGTGCCGACATTGCTGCCGGCGCCCGGCTCGTTGACGACCAGAAAGGGCTGCCCAAGCTTCTCCGAGAGCCGCTGGCAAATCAGCCGCGAAATGACATCGGTCGCCCCGCCGGCGGTATAGGGCACGATCCATTTCACCGGGCGGGTCGGATAAGGCACGGGCGACTGCGCCGCGACACGCGCGATCGGAAACCCGCCCAGAGACGCCGTCGTCACCATGCCCAGGGCGCCAGCCAGAAGCGCGCGTCTTTTGAAGTGAACCGTTATTGCCATGCGCCGCTAGCCTGACGGCTTTTTCATGCAAACGCGAGAAAAATTATTGCATTGACGCGGGCGGAGCTGGCGTCGGCAGAAACTGGTTCATGGTTCGCGATGTCAGCGGTCGGTATTCCGATGCCTCGACCATTCAAGCGTTGCCATCGTCACCTGACAATCCGATAATATTCGCGCGTGTCAGCAGGCAGGGTGCACCCATGCCCACCTCCGACGAATACCGCCAGACCGCCGAAGAATGCTACCGCTTGGCCCAAGAGGCCAAGACCGAGACGGATCGCTTGGCGTGTCTCGATCTTGCACGAACTTGGCTCGACGCCGCGTCGCGCCAAGATCAAATGACTCCGGGACAGATCGCCGAAGCCGATAAATTGGCCCGTGAACGGACAACCGAGCCTGAAGCGTCACCACCTGAAGGCCGCACGGGATGGCGGCGGGTGTTTGGACTCTTCCGTTAGCATCGGCGGGGCCGGCAATGATGGGACTCGCGCTCGGTCGGTTGAGAGGAACCGCAATCATGACCTTTGATCGTCGGTTTGCATGCGTCGTCGTGGCGACATGCGCTTTGCTCCGCGCCGCGGCGGCGCAGGAGCCAGCGCCTTTCTGTCCCGACATCGGCGAGCTTGACGTTCAGGCGCTGCTGCTGCCGCCGCCTTGCGACAGCTGCGCGATCACACAGGCGGAGTTGGCGGAACTGCAAAGCCTGCAGAGCACCCGCACGCCGGAAATGACGGAGCATGCGCGCGCCGATTACACCCGTACGCCTGAGCGCTTCCTCGACGGCATGGGAATTCACCTCGTCGCGCCTGCGCTCGGACAAGCGGCGCCGCTATTGAAATGTGCAGCCGTTGTCGCCGAAGGCGCCGTCGACAAGGCCAAGCTGCAGTTCAACCGGACCCGGCCCTACAAGCTTGCCGGCAACGGCCTTCATCCGCTCAAGGAGATCGCCGCCGACGACGCGCCGTCCTACCCTTCAGGCCATTCGGCCTTCGGCTCCGTCACCGGGCTCGTTCTCGCGGCGATGGATGCGGATTTGCGCGACAGGTTCCTCAAGCGTATCGAGGATTTTGGCTTTAGCCGGCTGGTTTCCGGCGTGCATTACCGGAGCGACGTCTACTCAGGCGAATTGGTCGGCGCGACCGCCGCCGCGGTGCTGCTCGGCAACGCGGAGTTTCGCAAACGGATCGACCTGGCGGCTCCCGATCTGCGCAATGCGCTCGCCGCCGGGAACTAAGTGTGGCGGACTTGTCCCGCGAATGATCTCAGTTGCGGTTGTTGAGCGAGCCATAATACGGGTCGGGAGTAGGCGACGTATTGTAGCCGTTGCCTTGAAAGTGGCCGAACGAACTCACCGGGCCCTGCTGCACACCGAACTGCACCACCGGACCATTCTGGCCCAACGGTTGTACGCCCTGGGGCGAACTCGCGACGTGATCGCCCGGATCGGCGAACGTCGTATTGCCGTCGCCGGACGGCCGAACGGTCTCCAGAGTGAACGCTGATGCCGACAGAGCGGTCAAGAAGACTGCGGCCGCTGCAAACCAGGCAACCGCCGCGCACCGGAACCACATCAATCGAAGCATCATGGCCTCCACGATCAGCGCCCCCGAAGCACCACGTGCAAGTTAGGAGCGCAACCCACCCAACGTCAAGCCGATCCTATAGCGGTTTATCGGGCTTTAGCCTCCGATGCGATCACTCCACTTTGATGTTGGCCGCGCGAATGACCTTGCCCCATTTTTCACTTTCGTCGGCGATGAATTTTGCAAATTGACCGGGCGTCATGCGCATCGGCTCGACGCCCAAATCGGCAAGCCGCGCCTGCGCCGCTGGCGTGGCGAGGGCCAAGTCGATCGCACTATTGAGCGTGCTGACGATCTCAGCGGGGGTATTTTTCGGCGCGCCGATGCCATACCAGCCGATCGCCTCGTAGCCCGGCACGAATTCCCCGGCGGTGGGAAGTTCGGGCAGCGCTTTCAGACGCGTCCTGGTGGTGACCGCGAGCGCGCGCACTTTGCCGGCTGCGACGAACTCCATGGATTGAGGCGCCGGATTGATCACGACCTGCACCTGTCCACCGATCAAGTCGGACATATAATTCGTGCGATAAGGTACATGAACCAGTTCGATGCCGGCCATCATCATGAACAGCGCGCCGAAGACATGCGATGACGTGCCGATGCCGCCGGAGGCCATGTTGATCTTGCCCGGATTGGCTTTGGCATAGGCGATGAACTCCGGAACGGTTTTGACCGGCAATGAATTCGTGACCAAGATGACGTAGGGGGCGTTGGCCACAGGTGCGACCGGCGCGATGTCGCGCATGAAATTGAAACCTAGATTCTGATAAAGCGACATGTTGAGCACGTTGGTCAGAACATCGGCGAGAATTGTGTACCCGTCGGGCTCCGCCCTCACCACGAGCTCGGTGCCGATATTGCTGCCGGCGCCCGGCCGGTTCTCGACGACGAATTGTTGACCGAGCTCTTCCGACAGCCATTGGGCACCGAGGCGCGCGATAATGTCGGGCGCGCTGCCGGCGGGGAAGCCGACGACCACCTGCACCGGCCGAGACGGATAAGTCTGCGCTCGGGTGACGCACGGCATCGTCGCCAGCACGCCGGCGCCGGCAGCCAAATGCAACAATCGGCGGCGCGGAAGTTTCATTCGATCACCTCGTCGGTACTAGCGAGGAGCTTATCCGGTCCTTCCAGGATCGCACCTTAGTGTGGGAGAAGACAACACATTCCAAGACGGAATTCGGTGACGCCGTCTGCGCTGAAAAGGTAGCTATTTTCGAATTGCAGAACACTGCTTCTGACCGATATTGTTGAAAAAGTTCTTCGGGAGGCAAGCGGATTTTTTCAAACAACCATGACGAAAGCGGCGACCCCCATGACGAACAGCAAGCCCGGCGCGAAGAAAGAAAAAGCAGGCCCCTCCCCCTCTCGCCTCATTGACGCACGAATCAAAGAGCTCGGCGACTGGCGCGGCGAGACGCTCGCGCGGGTCCGCGCGCTCATCAAGGAGGCCTGCCCCGATGTGGTCGAGGAGTGGAAGTGGCGCGGGGTTCCGGTCTGGGAGAACGCCGGCATCATTTGCACCGGCGAGACCTACAAGGCCGTGGTGAAACTGACCTTCGCCAACGGCGCCGCGTTGGCGGACCCCTCACGCCTCTTCAACTCCAGCCTCGAAGGCAATGTGAGGCGCGCCATCGATATTCATGAGGGCGATAAGATCGATGACCTGGCGCTGAAAAATCTCGTCCGCGCCGCCGTCGATTATAATCAGGCGAAAAAGAAGAAGAAAGCGCCATAAGCCGCCGTCCGGAGCCGCGCAAGAACTCGACCGGTGGTTACGCGCCTTTGGCGCTAACCCGCCCTGCGCGCTTGCAGCCTATCGTCCGCGTCGATACAGACAATGAAAAGACTTTACGCAGGAGGAACGCATGGTCGATCGACGGGATTTCCTTAAATTAGGATTGGCTGCGGCGACCGCAGCGCCGTCGGTCAGCGAGGCGGAAACTCCTGCACCGGCCACCGTCACGCCGAACGCCGACGCCGATTTCGATTACGTTGTCGTCGGTGGCGGCCACAACGCGCTGGCTTGCGCGGCCTATCTGGGCAAGGCCGGCTACACCTGCGTCGTGCTTGAAGCCAAGGCCACACCCGGCGGCAATACCTCGACCGAACAACTCACCGTCCCAGGCTTCTGGCACGAAGCCTGCGCCAACACGCCGGGCGGCTTGTTCCGCAACAACGTCCGCAAGGAGCTTGAGCTCGACAAATTCGGCGTTCGTTTTGCCAACGACCCGGCCGAACTGTCATCGCTGTTGTATTTTGCCGACGGCACGCCGCTCAAGGTATGGAAGACGTTCGACCGCACGATTTCGGAGTTGTCGAAATTTTCGGCCAAGGACGCGGCGCGGTTGGCCGTTCTGTACAAAGGCATGGGCCCGTTCTTGCAGGCGGTCGGCCGCTTCAACGGCGCACCGATCGGCTACGCACCGACGGTCGAAGACTCCCTGATGAAGCTTCCCGACGGGCCGGTCTGGGTTCGCCGCATGCACCAGACGATGGCCGACACCTTGATGCAGGAGTTTGAAAGCGAGAAATTCCGTTCGTTCCTGACCTACTATTCGACGATCAATCGCCAGCTGCCGTATCGCGAGCACACCGGTCTCGACAGCCTCGATATGTACCACGGCCGTCAGGAAGCCGGCTGGGTCTTGGTCATTGGCGGCACCGGCGCGCTGGTGGCGGGCCTGGTGCGCGCGGTCGAAGCCAACCAGGGCAAGGTGCTCACCAATAAATTCGTCACCGGGCTGATCCTCGAAGGCGGAAAATGTACCGGCGTGAAAACCGCCGGCGGCGAGACGTTCCGCGCGCGCTATGGCGTCGTCTCCTCGATGCATACCAACCAGATCATCAAGATGGCGCCGGAAGCGCTGGGTCCGGTCTATGTCGAATCGGCCAAGATGCTAAAGCCGCTGTTCGCCGAGATGCTGTTCTGCGTTCATTACGCGCTTAACGAAGCGCCGCGCTGGAAGGTCGGGGATGAGCGCATCACCTGTCCCGCCGTGCAATTCATCGGCACGTTGGAAGACCGCGTCCGCCAAGGCAACGCGTCGCTCGAGGGCCGCCTTTACGACGGACCGTCGTTTCTTCAGGTCTTCAACCCGACCGTGGTCGATCCGTCGCGCGCGCCGCCCGGCAAGCACGTCATGAAGTTCGAAGTGCTGGCGCCCTATGCGCTGCAGGAGGGCGCCGCGCATTGGGACGAGATCAAACGCGGCTACGCCGACCGCCTGATGGCCGTGGTGCGGCCCTATGCCGACAACCTCGACGACAAAAACATTATCGCGCGCCGCATCATGACGCCTTTGGATATCGAGGGCCGTAACATCAACAATGTCGGCGGCAGTTGCCATGGCGCGGCGGAGAATTATGCCCAGTCCGGCGCGATGCGGCCGGTGCCCGGATGGGCCAAGCATCGCACGCCGATCCCGGGGCTCTATCAGACCGGCGCGCTCACCCATCCCGGCGGCAGCGTGCGCGGCGAGCCCGGCCGCAATGCGGCATGGATCGTCCTTGAAGATCAAGGCAAGGACATCAACAAAATCGCCTCGGCCGGGTGAAGCGCATGACACGTCACACGAAATATCAATCGCGTTTTGCTGCAGCCGTGCTCGCCGCCAGCGCGTTTTTTCCCGCCACCGTCCGTGCGGCCGATTGTGACCTGGCGGCAGGAGCAAAGCTGTTTCAAGATCAGCAATGCGCCGGATGTCATACCTTCGTACCGGACGATTTTGATAAGTCCGGTCCCAATCTGCACGGCGTCGTCGGCCGCAAAGCCGGAACCGCGAATTTCGGCGGCTACAGCGACGCCCTCAAGAAGACGGGCATCACCTGGGACAGCGCCGCGCTCGACCGCTGGATCACCAATCCGGCCGCCGTTGCGCCCGGCACGGCCATGCCTTTTGCCGGGCTGCCGGATGCGCAAGCGCGCGCCACGCTGGTCTGCTATTTGACCGAAAAGTCGAGATAGCAGCGGCTGGTAGGGCCTGTAGGGAGGGTTAGGCGCGAAGCGCCGTAACCCACCATTCAGACTCGCGAAAACTCAGCCGGTGGCTTACGCGCCTTCGGCGCCAACCCACGCAGCGCCCTAGAGCCGGCTGAAAAAGCCGAGCAACAGCGCGCGCCGCGCCGTCTCGCGCGCCACACAGGCGCCAGCCATCGGCACTGCCATCGAGCCGCGGATCTTGTCGCCATAAAAATTGCAGGTGGTATCGCGATAGGCGATCCAGGCGCGCTGCATGGCGCGGGCCTTGGCCGCCTGGTCGTCGTCGAGCGTGTCGAGCAAAGTTTTGAAATTCCGATTGAGCAGATCGTCCCAGATCGCCTGTTCGGCGCGGTAGCAATCGGCAGCGCCGAGATTGGCGGCGCCCGCGGGCGTCTGCGTGCAAGGCGTGGCCACCAGATCGAACAGGCAGCGCCGTTCCGCCTCGCTCACGTCGTCTTGGTATTTGGCCGCGAAATCCCCAATCGCCGCGATCTCCTGCGCGGTCGGCTTGCGGCCCGTTTCGGCCTGCGCAGGCGCCGGCGCGAAGCCGACAAAGGCCGAAGCCAAGACCGAGAGCAGGACCAAGACCAGGTGACGCACAATCATGGAGCAAGCCTAGCCCGGCTTGAGCGATCACGAAACCCAGGGTTGGAGGCCGAGCTTCACGATCGCTTCGTCGCTTCGCTCCTCGCCATGACGGGGATTGTCACTTTTATTGAAACCTGTCCCTTGACGGTCGTCCTGACTAGGATTGTATGCCCAATGCCCCGCTCACGAAGGACGCCTTCGCGAGGGTACTCCTGAATGCGGAGCGGGGGCGGTCTCGCAAGTGCAGCCATACACTGCATGAGCGGGCGGTCTGGGCATCGTCCCGTCCGGCGCGTGATCGGACTGCGAGGTGCTCGCTGCACTGGTGCCGGAGAGGGTCCTCCCGTTTGCATCCGGTGATTCCAG
>Ga0182013_10000175_pt1 | contig 82470 bp, 81 predicted proteins | sample 612S2MmetaG_FD_120487 | JGI IMG/M metagenome (GOLD analysis project Ga0182013, IMG submission 120487) | Permafrost microbial communities from Stordalen Mire, Sweden - 612S2M metaG | ecosystem: Environmental > Terrestrial > Soil > Wetlands > Permafrost | place: Sweden: Stordalen | collected... | reverse complement strand
GCAAGAATCGGTGCAAGAATCGGTGCAAGAATCGGTGCAAGAATCGGTGCAAGTATCATTGGCTAGCCCTAGCCTCGGCTGCAGCCTTAGCGAGATCAAGTGTCGCCGGTCAAGCCGGCCTTGCGGCGTTCGACTGCGAGCGCGCCGCGGATGGAGCTTCTGGCTCCGCAGCGTGAGCGTGTTATAATATCCAAGTTAAAGTGACGGAGCACGGTCATGATTCTTCCCCCGGCATTGATCCTCGGCGCGCATTTGCTGCTACCGGTCGCCGACAGCGTTCCGGTTCTTAATGTGGAGCAGGTCTGCCAGGGCATCGCCCAACAGGGCGGGGTCTCGTTCCACGACACCGACATCGCCGACGAGAAGAAAAACTGCCTCGATAGCGAACAGGCCGTCCGCGACGAGATCGTCAAGCAATGGTCGAGCTTCTCGCCGCCCGACAAGACCGCCTGCACCAATGAATCGCGGATGGGCGGCGATTCGAGCTATACTGAGCTGCTGACCTGCCTTGAAATGGCACGCGACGTGAGAACCATGCGCAGCGAATCCGGCACATCGACGGCTACGCAGCCGCTGCGAGCATTGCCGGCACCGGTGGGTCACGCCCAGCCAAGGCCGTAACGGTACAGGCGGGAAACCGGTTTCCACCCCCGGATCAAGTCCGGGGGCAGGCTGCGCGGGATCGCGCTTTAATAGCCGATCAGAATTTCGCTGACGGTCGGCTTTGCCGCCCTGATGTCGGGGTCGGATGAGGTAAATTCCTGGCCGGCAGACGCTGCGCTGATCACGTCCGCCGGGGCTTTCGGGTCGGCGTGCAGGCTCGCGCTGGATTTGCAGTCGCCGGGCAATGTCGCCAGCGCGCCGCCATCCCAATCGCTGATCGTCGCGACGCCGTCTTTATCGAAGCCTTTCAATTTGAACGGCTTGTGATTGAGCTTTTCCAGCTGCTCGAGCGTGAGGCCAAGCCGCAGCCCGGCGGGTCCGACCCAGGTCGACTGGCCCTTGATGTCGATGAGATAGGTCTGCCTGCGCCCCGCTGGATCCGCCCACCAGACTTCGAGCCGCCGCTTGGGGTCGTTCGGGAACAGTACTGAAGCTGGAACCTTGGTACCGCCACCGCCATCGACGTCGGTGAATGTGATGTTCTTGGACTCAAAAGTCATCGCCAGGCGAAGATGGCTTGAATCCTTACTGAAAGCGCCGATGCAGGCGATCACCTGGGTACCGGGCGCGGCGGCTCGTACCGTTACCGGTCGCGCCGCCGGAGTGGCAGGCGCCGGCGCGGAGCCGGCTGCGGTATGCACCGCCGCAGCTGCCGGCTTGCGGGTCGCGGCGCCGCCGGGTTCCGACACCGCAGCCGGCATGGGCTGCTTGATTTGTGACGGTGCGAGTTGATCGTCGGTGTCGAGATCCGGATCGGCTTGCTGCGCCGGAGAGGCAGCTTTGCTCTGTCGATGCTTTGCCGGCTTCGGTGGCGACGGCTGATCGGGCTCGTCCACGATCGAAGGCTGCGCCGACAACGGCTGACTCTGCTGCGCCGCGAGTGGGCGCGCCGCTGTCAGGGCCAAGCAAGCAACCAAGCCCGCAACCAGCGTCGCGCCGAGCCATCTTTCACGCATAAGCACCTCCGTTCTCCTTGATCGTCAGCATAGCATGTCCCCACCGCGGTCAGCCCCGCATATTCTATCCTCGCCTGCAAAGATGCGGCGGCGGCAAGGGTTTGGCAAATGCGAGGGGACCGACCCGTGAGGCGAATTGATCTAGATCAGTGTGCCGGTTTTTGAAACGTCGAAACTTCCGGCATGGAGGAACAAGCGGCAGGATTGCTTGCGCTCGTCTGCGCCAAAACCGGCGGAGAAATAAATACCGGTGCGCTGTACAGACGCGCCGACCTGGAGAGGGTCCGCGACGCCAAGCTGATGCTGCATTGTAGATTTTGCCGCGAAACACACCTATTCCGCTTTGCCGACGCGCGACTAAAACCGATCGACGGTAACAAGCCGCCGCCCTCAACGGGTACCGATTGACGCTTTAGCGCGGGGTCCGCCGAGCCGAAGCTCGCGGCAGCCTTCACGCGATTGGCGAGCGAAGGGTCTGGTTTGCCAAGCCGCAGCGGGCGGCGCGTCCGCCTTCGCCCAAGATTAGGCTTCGGCGCGACAGCCTTCGCTGCGCTTCGCTTGCGAAGGCTGGTGGAGCCAGGCGGAGTCGAACCGCCGACCTCTTGAATGCCATTCAAGCGCTCTCCCAACTGAGCTATGGCCCCTTCAGCGATCAGGTATCGGTCGTCGGTCATCGGAGTTTCGGGATAGCGTTACTGACGACTGAACACCGATTGCGCACTCCTGATACGATTAGCCTTCCTCCTCGTCCGGGATGTCGCCGCCGATGATGTCGGTGACGTCCGCGTCTTCTTCTTCCTGCTCTTCAATAAAAGTGTCGTCGTCGAGCGTTTCGTCGATCTCGACTTCTTCCTCGATTCCCGGCTCGGCCGCCGCGGGCTTCTTGGCGCCTTGCGCTTCGGCATCGGCTTCTTCGAGCGAGACCGTCTCGACCTCCGCCGGCTCCGGCGTGACGACTTCCTCCTCTACTGGGACCGGACGCGGTACAACCGGCGCTGCCTCCGGCCGTCCCCGGGTCACGACCGGCGCGACCACGTACACCGTCTCGCACTTGGGGCAGTGGATCGGGTCCTTGTTCAAGTCATAGAACTTGGCGCCGCAATTGGCGCAGAGCCTTTTGGTGCCCAGTTCGGGTTTGGCCACGGTCCAGATCCTTTTCGGCAATTCGGGTGCTTCACTTGGCTAGTCGTAACGCGGCTGTCAATAGTCGATCAGCTCCGATCGGCGGCGGAGACGGGCCGCCGAAACGACGGGATGACGGGCCGCGGCGGCGCGTGATAGAGCCCGTGAGAGGGCGGTGATCAGCCGCCGGACGGACGAAATCCCGATGCCTCCCGATTCCGCGCAGCTCACCGCCCGCCGCAACGGCCCCCTGGCCGGCGCGGTCCGCGTGCCGGGCGACAAGTCGATTTCGATCCGGGCGCTGATTCTGGGCGCGCTTACGGTCGGCGAAACCCGGGTCGGCGGCCTGCTCGAAGGCGAAGACGTCCTGCACACCGCGAAGGCCCTGCAGGCGCTTGGCGCCCGCATCGAGCGCATCGGCGAGCGAGCCTGGTCGATCCACGGCGTCGGCGTCGGCGGCTTCGCCGAACCCGCAGCCGCGCTCGATTTCGGCAATTCCGGCACCGGTTGCCGGCTCGCCCTCGGCGCCGTCGCCGGCTGCCCGATCACGGCGACGTTCGACGGCGATGCTTCTCTGCGCAGCCGGCCGATGCGGCGGGTGCTCGAGCCCTTGGAACGAATCGGCGCGCGCACGCTCGCCTCGGCGGACGGCCGCTTGCCGCTGACGCTCGCTGGCGCGCGCGATCCAATGCCGATCGTGTTCGAGCCTCAGGTCCCGTCGGCGCAATTGAAGTCAGCGACGCTGTTAGCCGGTCTTGCGGCGCCGGGCGAAACCGTCGTCATCGAAGCGCAGCCGACGCGCGATCATACCGAGAAAATGCTCGCGCATTTCGGTGCCGAGGTGCGGGTCGAGTCGCTATCAGACGGCAGCGGCCGCCGCATCACGCTTGTCGGCCAGCCGGAACTTGCGCCGCGGCCGGTCGTGGTTCCGGCGGACCCGTCGTCAGCGGCGTTTCCGCTGGTCGCAGCGCTTCTGGTGCCGGGCTCGGCGGTCATTCTCAACGGCGTGATGATGAATCCGCTGCGCAGCGGGCTCATTACGACGCTGACCGAGATGGGCGCTGCGATCGAGCGTCTCGACGAGCGCAATGAAGGCGGCGAGGCGGTCGCCGATCTACGGATACGCTCAGGCGGCTTGCGCGGCGTCGAAGTGCCGGCCGAGCGCGCGCCGTCGATGATCGACGAATATCCCGTGCTCGCGGTCGCCGCCGCTTTCGCCGAGGGCACGACCGTGATGCGCGGCCTCAAGGAGCTCCGGGTCAAGGAATCGGACCGGCTCGCCGCCACCGCAGCCCTGTTGCGCGTCAACGGCGTTGGCGTTGACATCGAGGGGGACGACCTCATCGTGCACGGCGCGCCGCGGGTCTTGGGCGGCGGTGTGGTGACGACCCATATGGATCACCGTATCGCCATGTCGGCGATCGTTCTCGGGCTTGCCAGCGAGCGGCCCGTGCAGATAGACGACGGCACTTTCATTGCAACGAGCTTTCCGGGTTTTGTAGAATTAATGCGTGGGCTGGGGGCGGACTTGTCATGATCATCGCCATCGACGGACCCGCCGCTTCGGGCAAAGGCACCATCGCCAGGCAGATCGCGGCGGTCTATGGGCTGCATCATCTGGATACCGGGCTGCTCTACCGGGCGGTCGCCAAGGCGGTGCTCGATGCCGGCCATTCGCCGGACGACGCCCAGCGCGCGACCGAGGCCGCGGTCATGCTCGATCCGAGCAAGTTTGAGGACAATGCCTTGAAATTGCAGGTCATCACCGAGGCCGCCTCGGTGGTGGCCGCGATTCCGCAAGTGCGGCAGGCTTTGATCAATTATCAGCGTGAATTCGCGACAAAGCCGCCCGGTGCCGTGCTCGATGGCCGCGACATCGGAACCGTTATCGCGCCCGGCGCCGACGTGAAGCTGTTCGTGGTCGCTTCCCCGGAGGTGCGTGCCGCCCGGCGGGTACGTGAATTGCGGGCGCGGGGCGAGGTCGTCGAAGAAGCCGATGTGCTCGCCGACCTGTTGCGTCGCGACGAGCGCGATTCCCGGCGCACCTCCGCCCCGCTCAAGGCGGCGCCCGATGCGCACTTGCTCGATACCACGCATTTGGGTATAGACGCGGCGTTCCGGGCCGCCGTCGATATCATCGAGGCCGTTCGAGCGGGCCGAAAGCGTCGTTGACAGCGCTTTCGTCATTGGAGGTTAGCCCGCTCACCGCTTCGTTCGCACGGCACCGAATTTAGAGCGTCGTCCGGAACGCGAGCTTCGTCCCGAATGTATGGCCTTGGCCCCAACCGCCGGTCTTGCCGGCGGCTGCCGCATATTCGGGATCATTTTCATCCGAGGGGTTGGGAGTTCCTATGGTTCAGGCTGCCGCTGCCGCGCCGACGCGCGAAGATTTCGCCAAGCTGATCGATGAATCGTTCAGCGACGGTCATTTGCAGGAAGGTTCCGTGGTCAAAGGGACGGTGGTCGCGATCGAACGCGACCTTGCCGTCATCGACGTGGGCCTCAAAACCGAAGGCCGCGTGGCGCTGCGCGAATTTGCCGGTCCCGGCCGCAATAGCGAAATCAAAGTCGGCGATACCGTCGAGGTCTATCTCGAGCGGGTCGAGAATGCGCTCGGCGAGGCGGTGCTGTCGCGCGACAAAGCGCGCCGCGAGGAAAGCTGGGGCAAGCTCGAAAAGGCGTTCCAGAATAACGAAAAGGTCCAGGGCGTCATCTTCAATCAGGTCAAGGGCGGCTTTACGGTCGATCTCGACGGGGCGGTGGCGTTTCTGCCGCGCTCGCAGGTCGATATCCGGCCGATCCGCGATGTCTCGCCGCTGATGAACAATTCGCAGCCGTTCCAGATCCTCAAAATGGATCGCCGGCGCGGCAATATCGTGGTGTCACGCCGCACCGTGCTTGAAGAGACCCGCGCCGAGCAGCGCCAGGAACTGGTGCAGAACCTCGAAGAGGGTCAGGTCATCGACGGTGTGGTCAAGAACATCACCGACTACGGCGCCTTCGTCGATCTCGGCGGCATCGACGGCCTCTTGCACGTCACCGACATCGCCTGGCGGCGCGTCAATCATCCGTCCGAGGTGCTCAATATCGGCCAGCAGGTCAAGGTCAAGATCATCAAGATCAACCACGAGACCCACCGCATCTCGCTTGGCATGAAGCAACTGCTCGACGATCCGTGGCAGGGCATCGAGGCCAAATATCCGGTGGCCGCGCGATTCAAGGGCCGCGTCACCAACATCACCGACTACGGCGCCTTCGTCGAGCTCGAACCCGGCATCGAAGGCCTGATCCACGTCTCCGAAATGTCGTGGACCAAAAAGAACGTGCACCCCGGCAAGATCGTGTCGACCTCCCAGGAGGTCGAGGTGCAGGTGCTTGAGGTCGATCCGGTGAAGCGCCGCATCTCGCTCGGCTTAAAGCAGACCATGCGCAACCCGTGGGAGGTGTTTATCGAGAAGTATCCCGTCGGCTCGGTGGTCGAGGGCGAGGTCAAGAACAAGACCGAATTCGGCCTGTTCCTCGGCCTCGACGGCGACGTCGACGGCATGGTGCATCTGTCCGATCTCGATTGGAAACGCCCCGGCGAACAGGTCATCGAAGAGTACAAGAAGGGCGACAAGGTCCAGGCCCAGGTGCTCGACGTCGACGTCGACAAGGAGCGCATCTCGCTCGGCATCAAGCAGCTTGCGGAGGGCGGCGCGCCCGCCGCGACGGATGCCGCCGCTCCCGCTACGGGCGGCGAGCTCAAGAAGGGCGCCGTCGTCACCTGCGAGGTGCTCGACGTGAAGGAAGGCGGCATCGACGTCAGGATCGTCGGTACCGATTTCTCCTCCTTCATCAAGCGTTCGGAGCTGGCGCGCGACCGTTCCGAGCAGCGACCGGACCGCTTTGCCGTCGGGCAAAAGGTCGATGCCCGCGTCATCCAGTTCGACCGTCGCACGCGACGGGTTTCGGTCTCCATCAAGGCGCTGGAAGTCGCCGAGGAGAAGGAAGCGATCGCGCAATACGGCTCGTCGGATTCCGGCGCGACGCTCGGCGACATCTTGGGCACCGCGCTCAAACGTAAGGGCGAGGAGAGCGAGAAGGACGAGGACAGCGACGAGGCCGAGGCAGCCGAGACGGTCGAGTCCGAGGAGTGACGAATAGGGGGGCGGACGCTGGATAAGGAAAGACACCATGTCGCTTGACGCCGACCTGATTGTCGACCGCCGCCGCCTGCGGCGTAAGCTCACGTTCTGGCGCGTGCTCGCCATCGTCGTGGTTATTCTCGGCATTGCCGGGACGACGGCGCTGGTGAGCAAGCGCACCGGTCTGTTTGCCGTTCGCCCCTATATCGCGCGGGTCACGATCTCAGGCTTGATCCGCGGCGATCGCGACCGCGTCGAACAGCTCGACCGCCTGGCGCGTTCGACGCTGGCGCGCGCCGTCATCGTCCATGTCGACAGCCCCGGCGGCACCACCGCAGGCTCCGAGCAGCTCTACGACTCGCTGTCGCGTCTGCGCGAGAAGAAGCCGCTGGTCATCGTCGTCGACAGCATGGCAGCATCCGGCGGTTACATCACGGCGATTGCCGGCGATCACATCGTGGCGCAGCAGACTTCGCTGGTCGGTTCGATCGGCGTGCTTTTCCAGTATCCCAACGTGGCCGATCTGCTCGGCAAGATCGGCGTCAAGGTCGAAGCGGTGAAGTCCACCCCGCTCAAGGCTTCGCCGGACGGTTTCGAACCGACCAGCCCCGAGGCCCGCGCCGCGCTGGAATCGATCATCCAGGATTCCTATGCCTGGTTTAAGGGCATCGTCCAGGACCGCCGTCATCTCACCGACGGCGAATTGGCGACCGCTTCGGACGGCCGCGTCTTCACCGGCCATCAGGCGATCGGGCTGAAACTGATCGATGAGCTCGGCGATGAGCGCACCGCGCTTGCCTGGCTCGCCAAGGAGAAGAATGTCGATACCAAGGTGCCGGTGCGCGATTACGAGCTGCAAAGCCGGTTCGGCGATCTGCCATTCCTGCATGCCGCGGCGGTAGCGGTGCTCGACGCGGCCGGCCTGACGGGGGTCGCCCAGCGTCTCGACGCCCTGGGCGTGGTCGACACCATGGAACGTTTCAACCTTGACGGTCTATTGGCCCTTTGGCACCCTGCTGGCGCGAATTGAGCGGCGGCGCTCCTGCTTTTGGCCTGTCGTGACGGTATCCGGAGCAGCGTTCGCGGGCGACCGAAGGCGTGACCATGATCAAGTCTGAACTGGTTCAACGTATTTCCGAGCAGAACCCTCATCTTTACCAGCGCGATGTCGAGAACATCGTCAACGCCATCCTCAACGAGATCATTGCGGCCATGGCGCGCGGCGACCGGGTCGAATTGCGCGGCTTCGGCGCCTTTTCGGTGAAAGAGCGGCCGGCGCGCACCGGGCGCAATCCGCGCACCGGCGCACATGTCTCGGTCGATCAGAAATGCGTGCCGTTCTTCAAGACCGGCAAGGAAATGCGCGAACGGCTCAATCGTCCGGGCGAAGGTTGACCGGCGCGCTCCAAGCGGCCGGCGGTTGGCTGCGCAAGCTCGTCGCGGCGGTTATTCTCGGACTGCTCGCCGTCCTCATCGTTGCCTTCGCGGTGGCCAACCGCCAGATCGTGACACTTTCTTTCGACCCATTCGACCCGGCACAGCCGGCTTATTCGAAGTCGATGTGGCTGTTCGCGCCCATCATTGCGTCATTAGTCATTGGCGTCGTGATCGGCGGCGGTGCTTCTTGGCTGCGGCATGGCCGGTGGCGCCGCACTGCGCGCCGGCTTGAGCGCGAGCTTGGCAAGCTGCGCGAGGAACTCGATTCCCATAAGCGCGGCACGAGCGCACCCGGGATCGTGCCTGACGCAACCGCGCCGCCGGAGCGGCTGCAGTTGAAGCCGCCGCTGCGGTAAGGCCTTGCCGCAAAGCGCAGTACAAGACAAAGCGCGCGCGGGGATGTAGAAGGGCGGCAATTCAGAGCCGGGCAAGTCCAAGGTCTCGCGAGCAAATGCCGATTACCGTGAAAATCTGCGGCCTAGCGACGCCAGAGGCCCTCGATGTCGCGCTCGACGCTGGCGCCGACATGGTGGGCTTTGTGTTCTTCCCGCCGTCGCCGCGTAATCTCTCGTTCAAGGCCGCTGCATCTTTGGAGGCGCGCGTGCGAGGCCGGGCGAAGAAGGTTGCTTTGTCGGTGGATGCCGACGACACCTTGCTGGCCTATGTCGTGGATGCGCTCGGGCCCGATATCCTGCAACTGCACGGCAACGAGTCGCCGTTACGGGTGGCCGCCATCAAAGCGCAGTTCAAACTGCCGGTGATGAAGGCTATTCCCGTCGAGACCAGGTCCGACCTCGCGGCGATCGCGCGCTACGCCGCCGTCGCCGATCATCTCCTGTTCGATGCGCGCGCGCCGCGCGAGGCGACGCGGCCGGGCGGACTGGGTAAGACCTTCGACTGGCACCTTCTGGAAAATCTCGATCCCGGGGTGCCGTTCATGGTGTCGGGCGGACTCGATGCCGGCAATGTCGGCGAGGCTTTGCGCATCACACGCGCGCCAGGCGTCGATGTGTCGTCGGGCGTCGAGCGCGCGCCCGGCCAAAAGGATGCCGATAAGATACGCGCCTTTATCCGCGCCGTACGCGACGCCGCGGCGAAGCAGATTGATCGCGTGGTGTGAGAAGGTTTGGCGATGAGCGTGCAGCAACTCAACTCCTTTCGCACCGGGCCGGACGAGCACGGCCATTTCGGCATCTATGGCGGCCGCTTCGTCGCCGAGACGCTGATGCCGCTGATCCTGGAATTGGAAGAGGCCTATGCCAAGGCCAAGGACGATCCCGACTTCAAGAAGGACATGGACGGCTATTTGACCCATTACGTCGGCAGGCCGTCGCCGCTGTATTTCGCCGAGCGGCTCACCGAATATTGCGGCGGGGCGAAGATTTATCTCAAGCGTGAAGAGCTCAATCACACCGGCGCGCACAAGGTCAACAACGTGCTCGGCCAGATCCTCTTGGCGCGCCGCATGGGCAAAAAGCGCATCATCGCCGAAACCGGCGCCGGCATGCACGGCGTCGCCACCGCAACCTTGTGCGCGCGCTTCGGGCTCGAATGCATCGTCTATATGGGCTCGGTCGACGTCGAGCGGCAGAAGCCGAATGTGTTCCGCATGAACATGCTCGGCGCCAAAGTGGTGCCGGTGGAGTCCGGTTCGAAGACGCTCAAAGACGCGATGAACGAGGCGCTGCGCGACTGGGTGACCAATGTCGGCTCGACCTTCTACTGCATCGGCACGATCGCAGGTCCCCATCCTTATCCGATGATGGTGCGCGACTTTCAGTCGATCATCGGCCGCGAGACCCGCGAGCAGATGCAGCAGGCCGAAGGCCGTCCTCCCGATTCGCTCGTCGCCTGCATTGGCGGCGGCTCGAACGCCATGGGCCTGTTCCATCCATTCCTCGACGACAAGGATATTGAAATCTACGGCGTCGAGGCCGCCGGTCACGGTCTCGACAGCGGCATGACCGCGGCTTCCGTTTTGCGCGGCCGTCCCGGCGTGCTGCACGGCAATCGCACTTATCTTCTCATGAACGACGACGGCCAGATCAACGAGGCGCATTCGATCTCCGCGGGGCTCGATTATCCCGGCATCGGGCCGGAACACGCCTGGCTCAACGATGTCGGCCGCGTCACGTTTCTGTCGGCGACCGACGACGAGGCGCTCAACGCGTTTAAGCTTCTGTCCAAGCTCGAAGGCATCATCCCGGCGCTCGAGCCGGCGCACGCCATCGCCAAAGTGCTGGAACTGGCGCCGAAGAAGCCGAAGGACCACCTGATGGTGATCAATCTCTCCGGCCGAGGCGACAAGGACCTCGATACCGTGGCGCGGCATCTGCAAGGCAAAGCGTCATGACCGGACGCATCGAACGGCGCTTTACCGCGCTGAAAGCCGACGGCCGTGCGGCGCTCGTCACTTTCACCATGGCGGGCGATCCGGATTACGAAACGTCCGTCGCAATCCTCAAGGCCCTGCCCAAGGCCGGCGCCGACGTGATCGAGCTCGGCATGCCGTTCACCGATCCGATGGCCGATGGGCCCGCGATCCAGGCGGCGGGGCTGCGCGCGCTCAAAGCCGGGCAGGACATGAAAAAGACGCTGGCGGCGGTGCGCGCGTTTCGCGCCGGCGACGACACGACGCCATTGGTGCTGATGGGCTACTACAATCCAATCTATATCTATGGCGTCGAACGCTTCCTTGCCGACGCCAAAGCAGCCGGCGTCGACGGTCTGATCGTGGTCGACTTGCCGCCGGAAGAGGACACGGAATTGTGTCTGCCGGCGCTGGAGTGGGGCGTGAATTTCATCCGGCTTGCCACGCCGACGACAGACGATAAGCGGCTGCCAACTGTGCTCACCAATACCTCGGGCTTTGTCTATTACGTTTCGATCACTGGCATTACCGGGGCGGCTGCACCCGACGCGACCAATGTCGCGGCTGCTGTCGCGCGCATCAAGCGCCATACCAAGCTTCCGGTCTGCGTCGGTTTCGGCGTGCGTTCCGCCGAACAGGCGCGCGCCATCGCGCAAGGTGCCGATGGCGTCGTGGTCGGTTCGGCGCTGGTCGATGCGGTGCGCAAGAGCCTTTCGCCCGACGCAAAGGCGACTGCCAAAACGGTGCCGGCTGTGACCGATCTGGTCCAGGAATTGGCGGAAGGCGTGCATAGCGCCGTCGCCGAATGGCTGCGCGTGCCCTGAGGGCCACGTCGTCATTGCGAGCGGAGCGAAGCAATCCAGCTTCGGCGCGGGGAGCTGGATTGCTTCGTCGCTCCGCTCCTCGCAATGACGGCCGCGCCGGTACCGTTGAATTTCAGGTTCCCACTTCACACATATCCCTCCGAACTGGAGGGGTTACCAATGGCCCGTGATCTGGCCCGCGATTGGATGTGGTCCGAGGCGTGCGACATGCTCGCGCGGGCCGAACGCATGCACCGCGAGCTGTTCCGGCCTGGGCCCACCCAGGCGCGGCAACCGGCTTGGGAACCGCCGGTCGATATTTTGGAGACTGAAGTCGAAGTTTTGGTGCTGGTCGCGCTGCCCGGCGTCGAGGCCGACAGCGCGCAGGCGGTCATTGAGGACGGCGATCTGGTCATCGCCGGCACTCGCAATGTTCCGGAGGAATGGCGCACTGCCGTCATTCACCGGCTCGAACTGCCGCAAGGGCGGTTTTACCGGCGGCTGCGGCTGCCGGCCGGACGCTACTCGACGGTGCGCCGTGCCGTCGCGTCCGGGTGTTTGGTGATTTCCTTGCAGAAAGTGAATAGCCGTGGCTGAAGAAATTCTCGCAAAAGATAGCGCCTCCCCAGGGGGACAAAGCGGACAAAGCGGCGCGCTGCCGCCATTGCCGGCCGACGCGGTGATCATCGTGCCGGTGCGCAACACCGTGCTGTTTCCGGGCCTGGTGGTGCCGATTTCGCTCGGCCGGCCGAAGTCGGTCGCGGCCGCGCAACAGGCGGTGCGCGACCAGCGCCAGGTTGGCATCCTGCTGCAGCGCGAGGCCGCGGTCGACGATCCGGCCGCGATCGACATGCATCGCATGGGCACGCTCGCCAATATCCTGCGCTTTGTCACCGCGCCGGACGGCACGCATCACCTTGTCTGCCAGGGCGAGCAGCGATTCCAGATCGTCGAATATCTCACCGGCTGGCCGTTTCTGGTCGCGCGCGTGCTGCAAATCCCCGAGCCCGCCGCGCGCACCTCGGAGATCGAGGCGCGTTTCGTCAATCTGAAGGCGCAAGCCGTCGAGGCGATCGAACTGTTGCCGCAGGTGCCTGCCGACCTTCTCGCCGCGATCCAGTCGATCGAGACGCCGTCGGCGCTTGCCGACCTCGCAGTCGCCTATATGGACGTCAAGCCGGAAGAGAAGCAGGAGATCCTGGAAACCGTCGACATCACCGCGCGGATGGACAAGGTCGCGCGCATGCTGGCGCACCGCATCGAGGTGTTGCGGCTGTCGCAGGAAATCGGCCGGCAGACCAAGGCGTCGCTCGACGAGCGGCAGCGCGAAGTGCTGCTGCGCGAACAGATGGCCGCGATCCAGAAGCAGCTCGGCGAAGGCGAAGAGGGCAAGGCTGCCGAAATGGCCGAGCTCGATGCCGCCATCACCAAGGCTGGCATGCCGAAAGAAGTCGAGGACCAGGCGCGCAAGGAATTGCGCCGGCTGCAGCGCATGCCGGAAGCCGCCGGTGAATACGGCATGGTGCGGACTTATCTCGATTGGCTGATCGAACTGCCTTGGGCGCTGCCCGAGGAGAAGCCGATCGACATCAAGGAAGCCCGTCGCATCCTCGACGAGGACCATTACGACCTCGACAAAATCAAGAAGCGCATCATCGAATATCTGGCCGTGCGGAAGCTGAGCCCGCAAGGCAAGGCGCCGATCGTCTGCTTCGTCGGCCCCCCCGGCGTCGGCAAGACCTCGCTCGGGCAATCGATCGCACGCGCCATGGATCGCAAATTCGTCCGCGTCAGCCTTGGCGGCGTGCACGACGAAGCGGAAATCCGCGGTCATCGGCGGACCTATATCGGCGCGCTGCCGGGCAACATCATCCAGGCCATCAAGAAGGCCGGAAGCCGCAATTGCGTGATGATGCTCGACGAGATCGATAAGCTCGGCGCCGGCATCCACGGCGATCCAGGTGCTGCTTTGCTCGAAGTGCTCGACCCCGAGCAGAACAACACGTTCCGCGACAACTATCTCGCGGTGCCGTTCGACTTGAGCCGGGTGGTGTTCATCACCACCGCGAACATGCTCGACACCGTCCCTGGGCCGCTGCGCGACCGCATGGAGATCATCAGTCTTGCCGGCTACACCGCCGACGAGAAGCTGCAGATCGCGCATCGCTATCTGGTGCGCCGGCAGATGGAGGCGAACGGGCTCAAAGCCGGCCAGGTCGAGATCGACGATACGGCGCTGCACGACATTATCGGGAACTACACCCGGGAAGCGGGCGTGCGTAGCCTCGAACGCCAGATCGGCCAGGTGTTGAGGAACGCCGCAGTGCGTATTGCCGACGGCCAAAGCGGACCGATCCGGATCGCGCGCGCCGACGTGCTGGAGATTCTCGGCGCGCCGAGATTCGAGAGCGAAACCGCGATGCGCACCAGCGTGCCGGGCGTGGCGACCGGTCTCGCCTGGACGCCGGTCGGCGGCGATATCCTGTTCATCGAGGCGACGCGGATTCCCGGTTCCGGACACTTGATCCTGACCGGCCAGCTCGGCGACGTGATGAAGGAAAGCGCCCAAGCAGCGCTCTCCATTGTCAAGAACCGTGCGGTCGCGCTCGGCATCGATGCGAGCCGCTTCGACAAAAACGACATCCATGTTCACGTGCCGGCCGGCGCGACGCCAAAGGACGGCCCGAGCGCAGGCGTGGCGATGTTCATGGCGCTCGTCTCCTTGATGACCGACCGCACCATCCGTTCCGATACCGCCATGACCGGCGAGATCAGCTTGCGCGGCCTGGTGCTGCCGGTCGGCGGCATCAAGGAGAAGGTGCTTGCGGCGCACGCCGCCGGCATCAAGCGGGTCATGCTGCCGGCGCGCAACCGGCGCGACTATGACGACATCCCCGAAATCGCACGCAAAGAGCTTGAATTCGTCTGGCTCGAACGCGTCGAGGAAGCCGTCGTCTCGGCGCTCGAGTCCAAGTCTGCGGCCGAAAAGTCTGCCGCGGACAAGGCGCCCGCCACGGTGCCGCAATTGGCCGACGCGCAGGCGTAACTTCGTCATTGCCGGGCTTCTCGCTCCGCGGGGCCCGGCAATGACGGCTATTCCGTCAACTTAATTCCAAACGCGCGGTGGGCTGGTCGATCAGCCCGCGGATCATGACGTTGAAGGCGACGACGATGCGCTCGTCGGCTTCGTCGGCAGAGCCCTGCTCGACCGCGTGCGGAACGTGGCTCGGCCAGATCAACATGCGGCCCTTCTCCGCCGGCATGGTGAAAGCGTCGGCGTTGAGCTCGTTCTTGCGCAGATAATTGGGCTCGAAAGTCTTCGACAACAGCCGCGGCGACGCGAACACCGTCGGCCCGCAATTCTTCGGCGTCCGGATATAGACCAAGCCCGAGAGCAAGCTATTGGGATGATTGTGCATGGCGTGGCGGCGATTCGGATTGGCGATGTTCGCCCACATATTGGTGATGTAATGCCGATCGCGTTTGATCGCGAAGGCGTCGAGAATGTTCGAGGTTTCCCGCATGATGACGTCAACCAGCTCTTTCATCTCCGGCAGCGTCTGCAAATTGTCCGGCGTCATGTAGGCGAGCACCGCGCCTTCAGGAGAGCAAACGCCCTTGCCCGATTTCCACAGCTCGCGGACTTTCTTCTCGACCCGGTCGCACACCGTGAGGTCGGACAGTTTCCCCATGAACATCGGGGTGGGGAACAGCATGAATATCTGTTTGGCGGTGAGTTCGACCGGTTTGGTCGCATGCGGTATGTCAAGCATTGGCGCTCGCACTCCGGTCCGGCCAAAAGATTTCGCGCTTGCTGTCCGATGCGCCGGTTTGCCGCCAGCGCCAGCACGAACGCCTCGATCCGCGGAACCGAACTGTGCGTGGGTGACGCCGGAAAGTATATTGCGCTACACATAAAAATGCGGCGGGGCCGCGTAAAACGTAGGTAAATACGTAGTACTCAGAACAGCCGGTCGAGCCGGAACGAATAGCCGACACCCACCACATAGGCCGGCGCATTGCCGTTGAGGCCGATACCGAGATGGACGTCGATCTGCTGGGTCGGCGTGAGCTGATAGCCGGCGCCGGAATTGAGCAGATAACTCGGCCCGCCATGAAGGGTGTAGTCGCCGACATATTCCACAAAAGCAAAGGCGTGATCGCCGATCGCGTGCTGCAGCACGAAGGTTGTTTGTGTGGTGAGCTTGTTGGCCGGGTTCGCGGGCTCAAGGAAATTCGTCAGCATGCCGCTGATACCCCAGCCGCCGCCGATGTCATAGGACCACGGGAATTGCACATAGGGCTGCACCCCCGGGCCGGCGATGGCTTTGCTGCCGGTCGGCAGTCCGGCGCCGGCCATCGCGGAGAGATCGAGCTTTCCCGGCGCCGGGCTGATCTGCCATTTGATCGCCGGCGTCACATCGGTGAAGCCTGAATTGAGCGGTCCGTTGACGGCCGCGACATAGTCCGGCAGGTCGACCAGAAGCTCCAAGCAGGGCGCCACGCCCCAGCGCAACTCGCTGTTGCTGCCGTCGAATGCGTGGCCGCCGCCCCGCTCGCTGAAATTGACGCCGTTCTCGCTTTGCAGACTGCCCTGGGGCACCACAAGGCTTGAGTCGGTTACGCTCGGACGGTCGGTCGCGATCGGGCTTGCGGCTGACGGACACTGATCGGCCGCCGCCGCCGACGCGCCGAGAAAGGAAAGAGCCAGACCGAGCCATGCCGCCAAGCCCATGAAACGCATTCAAGAAGATCTCCCTGAGGCTTGCTCTTCGCGTCATGGGCGGGACAGTCCGGGCATGACGAGTTGCAGGAGGCCGCCCGCTATTGAATTGCCGGCAACCCCAGCGCCTTATCCACGAGCCCCGTCGCCCGCTTAAAATCAAAATTCCGATAAAGATTCTGCTTCGCAACAAAACTCGGCCCGCCGTAGAATTTTTCATATTGCGCGTGGCGGCTGCCGAATTCGGAGCCGATGAAATCCCAGATCAACCGCATCAGTTTGATGCGGGTTTTGGCGTCGGCGGTGCCCGAGCCCATGTAGCGCGCGATGTCGCTCAAGATTTCCGGATTGTCGAAATCGGCGTCGGAGGAGGGCAGCGTGATGAAGGCGGAGCCGGCCATTTCGCGGATCAGTTCGAGCATCCGGCCGTTGAGCTCCGACTGTAGCGCGCTCGCGGCATAAAACGCGGTCTTCGACGGCCACAGCACGCCGTCCTCGATGGTGCCCATGACTTCGTGCGACAGCAGCATGGATTCATAGATCGAGACCAGCGCGCAGAGCTCGCCCATCATGCCGACCACGGCCGGATTGGCGATGTTCCCGGTGGTCTCGTTCATGCGCTGCGCCAGCCCCGCCATGAAGCGCAGCTTGGTCACGTAGCGCGTCTGCGCCTGATGATTGCCGAGCAGATGCGACGGCGTCTTCCTCCACTGGTCGCGGGAGAGCTCGACATTGCGATAGATGAAAACGTGCTCCCAGGGCACGAACACCTTGTCGAAGATCACGTAACTGTCGGATTCGTCGAAGCGGCTCGACAGCGGGTAATCGACGGCTGAGCCGGCGCGCGAGAACGGCTTGCGCGGGTAAAGCTTTAAGCCTTCGGCAGAGACCGGGACGGCGAGGCAATTGGCGTAATTCTCGTCGCCCGGCTGGAGCGGCTGGATGCAGCTTAAGTGGATGTAGTCGGAGATGGCGCCGCCGGTGGCGAGTTGCTGCGCGCCGGAAATGACGATGCCGTCGTCGCGCTCCTTGACCACGCCGGCATAGAGCGTCGGATCGCTCTGCTTGTGCGCGGGCTTACTGCGATCGATCTGCGGCGGCACGATGGCGTAGCTGCAATAGATGTGATGGTCGCGCATGAATTCGTAAAACGCGACGAGGTTGTCGGCGAAGTGTTGGCCGGCTGCGGCAAAGAACCCCGGCTTCGCCGCATAGCCGGCGAAGAAGCCGGCGACGTGATCGGGGGCGCGGCCCATCAACCCGAAGGTCGCCTCGGCCCAGGTTTCGGAAAACAGCCGCCGCGCGCGCAGGTCGGCGTGGCTGTGCGGGATCTGCCAGGCGCGCTGCACCGGCTTGGCGGTCTTCGGCGACGTGAACGTCATGCGCTCGCGCAGTTCCGGGGCGGCGGCGATGTCGTAGAGGTTGGCGATCGAGCGGGCGGCCTGGCGGAACGCCGGGTGGGCGGTGACGTCGGCGACGCATTCGCCGTCGACAAAGACGCGCCGTCCGTCCTTGAGCGAGCGCAGATAGTCGGCCCCTATGCGCATTGACGCTTGTTCTCCCCTTCCGGCACCTGCATTTAGCCCGGCCCCGGCGGCGGTGTCATCACCGGCGAAACTGCATGCAAGCCGCGATCTTGAAGCGCTTGCCAAGCCCGCCGCGCACGGCTTTAACGTGCGGCCATAAAGGGAGAACGACAATGCTCAAGCGGATGGGCGCGCTCGTCGCCGGTGTGCTGGCGCTGATCGGGGTATTGGCCGCTGCCTCCGCCGCCGACTACCCGTCGCGGCCAGTGATGGTCGTGGTCGGCTTTCCGCCCGCCGGCCCGAGCGACGTTCTGGCGCGCATCGTCACCAAGAAGCTCTCAGAATTGCTCGGCCAGCCATTCGTCGTCGATAATCGTCCGGGCGCCGGCGGCAACATTGCGGGCGAAGTCGTGGCCCATGCGGCGTCCGACGGCTACACGCTGTTGATGGGCAACAATTCGATCCTCGCCACCAATGCGAGTCTCTACGCCAAAATCGATTTCGATCCGGTGAAAGACTTCGCCCCGATCAGTCTGATCGGCACGCAGGCCAATATTCTGGTGGTCAATCCGCAGCTGCCGGCCAAAACGCTTGCCGAATTGATCGCGCTCGCCAAGGCCAATCCGGGCAAGCTCAATTTCGCGTCGTCGGGCTATGGCGCGGCGGCGCATCTGGCGGGCGAATTGTTCAAGACCGAGGCCCACATCGACATCGTGCACGTGCCTTATAAGGGCGCCGCGCCGGCGCTGGAAGACGTCATCACCGGTCAGGACCAGATGATGTTCGCGACGGCCGCATCGGTGTTGGGCTTCATCCAAAACGAGCAATTGCGCCCGCTCGCGGTGACGACGCTCAGGCGCACCGCCATTCTGCCGGATATCCCGACCATGGACCAAGCGGGTCTACCCGGCTTCGAAGCCACGACCTGGCATGGGTTGGTGGCGCCGGCCGGAACGCCGAAGGCGATCATCGAGACGCTCAATCGCGCCACCATCGAAGCGCTGAAGGATCCGGACGTGAAGCAGAAGCTCAACGCGCTCGGCGTCGATATCACGAGCGATTCGCCGGATGAATTCGCAGCCTACATCAAGGCCGAAATCCCGAAATGGGCGGCGGTCGTCAAGGCGTCCGGCGCGAAGCTGGAATAATTTCGTCATTGCGAGGAGCAAAGCGACGAAGCAATCCAGACGCTTGCGCCGCCGCCTGGATTGCTTCGCTTCGCTCGCAATGACGAGCAGTCTCAATACACATCCGCCTGATAACGGCCGGTCTTTTTCAACTCGGACAGAAAGGCCGCGGCCTGATCGGCGCTACGCGCGCCGTGCGACGCGATCACGTCGACCATGGCGCGCTCGACGTCCTTGGCCATGGTGATGGCGCCACAAACATAGACATGCGCGCCTTCGGCGAGCCAGGCCCACAGATCGCGGCCGACCTCGCGCATACGGTCCTGCACGTAGAATTTATGATTGTCGTCGCGCGACCAGGCGAGCGATAGCCGGGTCAGCACGCCGGCCGAGCGCATGCCGATCAGCTCGTCCTCGTAGAAAAAATCGCAATCGTGGCGCTGATGGCCGAAGAACAGCCAGTTGCGGCCCGGCGCCTTGGTGGCCATGCGCTCGTGTAGAAAGGCGCGGAACGGCGCAATGCCGGTGCCCGGGCCGATCATGACGATCGGCACCGACGGATCGGCGGGCAGGCCGAAGGCGTGGGCCTTTTGGATATAGGCGCGAAACTTGGTGCCGGGCGCGATGCGTTCGGCAAAGAAGGTCGAGGCGACGCCGAGCCGCGGCCGCTCGCCGATGGCGTAGCGCACGGTGTCGATGGTCAGCGCGATACGATCGGCCATGACTTTGGGCGAAGAGGCGATCGAGTAAAGCCGCGGTTGCAGCGGATCGAGCGCTTCGACGAAGGCTTCGGGATCGGGCCGGATACCGGGAAATTTTTGCAGTGCCGCGAGGACGTCGAGGGTGGCGGCGTCGCCGTCCGGGTCGCCCCCCGACGACAGCGCCTTAGCCTTCTGTCGCCGCTCGCCGCCGGCGATGTAGGAAATGAGCTGGAACAACATATCAGGCGCTAAGCCGAGTGAGACGCCGTCGGTCAAGACCTCGCGCAAGCTGCGGTCGGCGATGGGAAAATCGGGCGGTGCGTCGAGCGCTGCGATGACGGCGTCGACCAACGCCAGATCGTTGCGCGGAAAAACGCCCAGCGCATCGCCGACGGCATAGTCGATGCCCGAGCCGGTGAGATCGAGATCGATATGCCAGGTCTCTTTGCTTGAGCCCGCTTTGTTGAGCTTGGTGCGCGAGAGAAAGGCGATTTCGGCGGGTTGATCGCGGGTCGGAACCGGCGAGGCGGCTACCGCGCCGTCCGCCACCGCCGCAACGGCTGGATGTGTCGGCGTTTCGCCTGCTGGTGCCTTCGCGTCGGCGGCAACGGCGCCGAACTCGGCATAGAGCGATTTCAGCATGCGGGTGGTTTCTTTGCCGCCCGGAATGCAAAGATTGAGTCGCTCTTCCTTTTTCACGACGATGGCGTCGGCATAAGCCTCGCAAGTGTAGCCGCATTGGCCGCAATCCTGCTGGCCCATCGCCGCCATCATGCGCCGCCGCAGTGGCCGGCCTGCGGCAAGCTCCATGCGCTCCGGCAGCGGCATCGACATATCGTGCCAGGGCGCTTGACCATCGTCGCCGTCGTCGGGCGATCCGCCCGCCGCGGACGTGCCGGCAACGTCGCCCAAAAGCTTTGCGGTTTCCTCGGGCGACAGCGCGTTGACGCCGCCATCGAGCGAGAGCAGGCCGGCGAAGAAACCGTTGAGCCAGGTGCGCTGCTCGGGCGAGAACGGCGCGCTTTCCGGTATCAAGCTCGGGATCGGTGGCGAGGCGTTCTGCATCACTCGACCGCCTGCTGTTCGTTGAAGCTTTTCAGCGCGTCGATCTCGTGTCGGCGCGTGAAAGTGAGAAAGCTCTCAGCGGCGGACGTGCGATGCGCGAGATAGGCCTTGAGCATGCGCTCGACCGTCTTCGGCGCGTCCTCGGCCTTGACGTCGCGATAGATTTCGCGACCGCAGGCGGCGTCGGGGCCGAAGCCGCCGCCGACGACGATATGGTAGCCCTCGACCTGATCGCCGTCGTCGGACACTTGCACCTTGGTGCCGACCAACCCGATATCGCCGACATAATGCTGCGCGCAGGAATTCGGGCATCCGGTGAGATGGATGTTGAGCGGGCCGTCGAGACTGACGCGGGCCTCGCACCAATGCGCGATCTCTTCGGCATGCTGTTTGGTGTTGGAATTCGCAAGCTTGCAGCCGGCATTGCCGGTGCAGGCGACGAGGCCGGCGCGGATCGACGTCGCGTTGGTCGAAAGCCCCATCTCGGCGATCGCCGCTTCCGCTGCGGCGACGCGATCGTCGGCGACACCGGAGATCAAGAGGTTCTGCCACACCGTGAGGCGGATTTCGCCGTCGCCGAAGTCCGCTGCGATCCTTGAGAGCCTGCGCATCTGCTCGGCGGTGATCTTGCCGACCGGAAACACCACGCCGATCCAGTTCAGGCCGTTTTGCTTCTGCGCATGCGCGCCGATATGGGCGAGCCGGTCGAAGGCCGGGCGCTGAGCGATGGCTTCGGTCGATACCCGTGAAAGCTTGCGGCCGAGTTTCTCCTCCATCGCGGCGATGAACTTCTCAAAGCCCCAGGCGTCGAGCACGTATTTGAGACGCGCCTTGGCGCGATTAGTGCGATCGCCATTGTCGATGAAGACGCGCACCACGGCGTCTGCCACTTTGGTCGCTTCGGCCGGCTTGACGACGATACCGGTGTCGCGAGCGAAGTCCTGATGGCCGGTGATGCCGCCGAGCATCAGCCGGAACCAGATGCCCGGCTCGACGCCGAAGCCGTCTTTGACCTCGACGGCCTGGAAGCCGATGTCGTTGGTGTCTTCCAGAACCGGGATGACGCCGCCGCCGTCGAAGCCGACGTTGAACTTGCGCGGGATGCCGTAGAGCGAGCGGTCGTTGAGGATATGGAAATGCCATTCGCGCGCGTAAGGGCGGGTGTCGATGAGCTCCTGCGGATCGATGCCCGCCGTCGGCGTGCCGGTGACGTTGCGGATATTGTCGGCGCCCGAGCCGCGCGAGCACAGGCCGAGATCCTGAATTCCTTCGAGCATCAAGACCGCGTTCTGCGGTTCGATTTCGCGCAGCTGCAGATTGGCGCGCGTCGTCACATGCGAATAGCCGCCGGCATAGCGCTCGGCGAGGTCGGCAAGGCCCGCGAACTGCCAATGCGTGAGGATGCCGTTCGGGATGCGCAGCCGGCACATATAGGCTTTTTGGGTAGGCGCGCAGTAGAACAGGCCGAAAAAGCGCCAGCGGAAATTATCGTCGGCCTTCGGTGCCTCGTTGTTGGCGGACTGCTCTTTGAGTTTCTCATAGCCGTCGAATGGATTGAGTTCGCGCTTGAACTTTTCCGGATCCGACAGCTTGCCGCCCGATTTGACGACGCGGTCCTGCGCGCGCAAGGCCGCCGCATCGGGACCGATTGGTTCGGCAGGTGCGGCGGCGGCATTTCCGGTCGTGCCGCGCGTCGTCTTCGCGATCTGCAGACCGGCCACGAAGCCTTCAAGATAGCGCTTCTGTTCCGGTTCGAAATCTCCCGACATTTCGCCTTCCGTCAGTATAGGAGCTGCCTCGTCGCGCGTGCCGAATGGCCGTGCACTATTCGGCCGGCACGCCGGTCGGTGTCGGAGCCATGACCTTGGTGGGAGCGTGCGGCTTGTAGGTCACGTAGAGGGCAAGGCCGGTGAAGGTGAAGCCGCCCACCAGATTGCCGAGCGTGACCGGAATCTGGTTCCACAGCCACCAATCCGCCACCGTGACCTTGGCGCCCATCATCATGCCGGTCGGAATAATGAACATGTTGACGACGGAGTGCTCGAAGCCTTGCGCGAAGAAGATGAAGATCGGCATCCAGGCGCAGGCGATCTTGCCCATCGTCGAGTTGGTCGTCATGGCGAGCACGACGGCGAGACAAACCAGCCAGTTGCACAGCATCGCCTTGACGAAGACGGTGACCAAGCCGGCGAAGCCTAAGGCCGCATAGCCGATGGTCTTGGCCTCGGCGGTCTGCACGATGCGCAACGCGACGCCGGCCGGCGCGCTGGTGCCCATATTGGTCAGTACGATGGCAAGGAGCGCGCCGTAAGCGACGCTGCCGATCAGATTGCCGATGAAGACCCAGCCCCAATTGGCGAGGACGGACGTGGCGCTGGCCTCGCGTTCAAGCCAGGGCAGCGGCACCAGCGCGAAGCTGCCGGTGACGAGTTCGAGGCCGAGCAGCACGATTGAGATCAAGCCGACCGGGAAGATCAGCGCGCCGACCAGCGGCACATTGGTCTGCACGGCGCCGGTGAAAGCGAGGCTTGTGGCGACGCCGAGAATGGCGCCCGACAACATGCCGCGGATGAGGAGATCGCGCGGCGATAGCATAAGCTTGCGTTTGCCGGTTTCGAGCATCGCCACGGCGACATCGGCGGGCTTCACATAATCCATCGTCATTCTCCTTCGATGTTCGCGGTAGATTCGGCTCTCGATAAATCGGTCATCGTCCGTCGCGCGTTGCGCCAGCACTCAGGCTCACGGCATTTCGCATGCTGTTGCGTCTTTAAGGGTGTGACCCACGTCCCGCGCTGGCGCGGCAGCACCGCGGTGCTCCAGGTCTATTTATTCTCTGCTCAGCCGCGTTGCTGAAGTGCTGGCTCTCGTCGTTGAGAGCTCAATAGGGTCCGACTTCGCAAGATGCGTGCCATGGCTCCGTGATAGAGATATGGAAGCTATTTCAATCAATTAGATGGGGGCGCTGACGGAGCTGAAAGGCCGCCTTGACGGGACCGGATGCCCGTTTTTACTGCAGAAGGCCTGTACCTTATGCAGGGCAAGCAAGTCAGCAAAAATCAAAGTGCATCGATCGTCGCTGTGCCATCGCACGGTTCCGTATCTGGTTTATGGCGAAGGCTCGAGCGGCGCCGAAATATCCTGCCGCAGAAAACGGGTGGTCTCGACCTACACGATCGGTTTTGCGGCGCTGATCCTCACCGCCGAGCTTTGGGCGATCGCCTGGGCGCCCGGGCGAAGACGTAGCGCGCTCAGCTTGGTTCGTCGACGATATGCGCGCGTAGCGTGCCGATACCGCTGATCTCGACTTCGAGCGCGTCGCCGGGCTTCATCCATAACGGTGGCTTCTTGTGATGGCCGACGCCTTCGGGCGTGCCGGTGGCGATGATGTCGCCAGGCGCAAGGGCTGTGAAATCGGAGCAGAACGCGATGATGTGCGGGATCGAATAGATCAGCTGATCGGTCGGCGAGTGTTGCACTTGCGCGCCGTTGAGCCGCGTCGTCAAAGTGAGCCGGCTTGGATCGGGAATATCTTCGGTGGTGACGAGCCAGGGGCCGAGCGGGCCGGTCGAGGGAAAATTCTTACCCGAAGTGACGGAGAATTTCTGGTAATCGCGTACGCTACCGTCGACGAAGCAGGTGTAGCCGGCGACATGGTCGAGCGCCTGTTCGGGCTTGATGTGGCGGCCAGCCTTGCCGATGACAACGGCAAGCTCGCCCTCGTAATCGAAATGATCGGAAACGTTCGGACGGACCATGTCGCCGCCATGGCCGACCAGGGTGTCGGCAAACCGCACGAACATGCTCGGCTGTTTCGGCAGTTCGCGCCCGGTCTCGGCGGCATGCGAGCGGTAATTGATGCCGGCACAGAGGATTTTGCCCGGACGCGGAATCACCGGCAGGAATTTTATTTCGCCAAGTCTGCGATCGGGCTCGACGTCTTGCACGGCCTTGCGCATGGCCACCAGCGCGCCGGCGGCCAGCGCCGAACGCAGATCCGGCTGGCCGGTCTTGTCATTCAGCGTGACCACGCCGTCCCCGCTGACCGCCCCGAACCGTTCCCTGCCGTCTTCGACAAAACTCAAGAGCTTCATGGGGAGCCTTCTCCGTCCGCGTGTGGTCGTCGCGAAACATTTGTGCCAAAGTCGCGCCACCGCAACTGGTACATAGACTTCACGGGAAAGGAAGCGCTGCGATGAACATCAAGGTCGGGAAAGAGGCGATCGCCGAAGCGTCGGTCAAGCTGCGGAATTGGGGCCGCTGGGGCAAGGACGACCACGTCGGTACGCTCAACCAAGTCACGCCGCAGGATATCGTCAAGGCGGCGAGCCTGATCCGCACCGGGAAAGTATTCGCGCTCGGCATTCCGCTCGATGCCAGCGGGCCGCAGAACGGGCTGTTCGGCGGCCGTTTTAACCCGATCCACCAGATGCTGGCGACCGGCACGGACGCTGTCGCCGAGCGGCAGGACTGGAACAAGATCCGCTATGCCGATGATACGCTGATGCTGTGCGTGCAGGGCGCCACCCATTGGGACGCGCTCGGCCACGTTTTCTACGAGGACAAGGCCTATAACGGCCATGACGCCCGGCTGATCGATTCCAAGGGGCTCAACGTGCTCGGCATCGAGCACTCCAAGAACAAAATGGTCGGACGCGGCGTGCTCTTGGACATCGCGCGCTTTCGCGGGGTGAAATGGCTGGCCGACGGCGAGAGCATTTCCAACGACGAACTCGACAAATGCGCCAAGGACCAGAATGTGGCGATCGGCCGCGGCGATTTCGTCATCATCCGCACCGGTCAGATGGAGCGCTGCCTCGCCGAGAAAGAGTGGGGCGGTTATGCGGGCGGCGACGCGCCCGGCGTCAAATTCGAGAACTGCTACTGGTGCCAGGAAAAGGAAATCGCCGCGATCTGCACCGACACCTGGGGCGTCGAGGTGCGGCCGAACGAAACCAAAGATGCCAACCAGCCGTGGCACTGGGTGGTGATCCCGGCCATGGGGCTATGCATGGGCGAAATCTTCTACCTCAAGGAGCTGGCCGAGGACTGTCACGAGGACGGCATCTACGAATTCTTCTTCTGCGGCCCGCCGCTCATTATCACCGGCGGCACCGGCTCGCCGATCAATCCGCAGGCGATCAAATGATCATCGGCGAAACGCCGGAGCAGCGGGTAGCCGCGACGCTGCATCGCCACGACGCGATAATGTCGGCGACGACGTTCGAGATTGCGGGCTTCCGCGTCGTCAAAAGCCTCGGTGTCGTGCGCGGCATCACGGTGCGCACTCGGTCGCTGCCGCTCACCATCGTCGGGGCGCTGCGCACTCTGTTCGGCGGCCGGGCCGGCATTTTCACCAGCCTATGCGAAAAAGCGCGCGAAGAGGCGTTCGAGCTGATGCTCAGCCATGCCAAGGACGGCGGCGGCAATGCCGTCGTCGGCGTGCGGTACGACACCGGACCCATGGTCGGAACAGCGGAAGTTTTGTGCTACGGGACTGCCGTGCTCGTCGAACCGGTGAGCGGGCATTCGTGACGGTCCTTTGGGCGCTTGAATAAGCTCAAATGCAGCATGGATGGCCGGGTCAAGCCCAGCCATGACAAGGGAGAAACGCGGTGGTCAGGCACCTCAAACGCGGAATGGACGCAAGCGCGATCAAGGCGGCTGACGCCAAGGTGCGGCAGACCGTCGAGGCCATTCTCACCGATATCGAGGTGCGCAAGGACGTGGCCGTCCGCGAATTGTCGCAAAAATTCGACGACTGGTCGCCGGCTTCCTTCAAGCTTGCGCCGGCGGAGGTCGAGCGCGCCATCGGTCAGGTGAGAAAGCGCGATCTCGACGACATCAAGTTCGCGCAGGCACAGGTGCGCAATTTCGCGCAAAAGCAAAAAGACACGATGCGCGATCTCGACGTCGAGACGCTACCCGGCGTGGTGCTCGGGCACCGGCATATCCCGGTGAATTCGATCGGCTGTTACGTACCGGGCGGCCGCTATCCGATGGTAGCGTCGGCGCATATGTCGATCGTCACCGCGCGCGTCGCCGGCGTGAAGCACATCATCGCCTGCGCGCCGCCATTTCATGGCGGGCCGCATCCGGCGATCGTCGCGGCGATGCATTTCGGCGGCGCCGACGAAATCTTCGTGCTCGGAGGCGTGCAGGCGGTCGCCGCCATGGCGCTCGGCACCGAAACCATCGCCGCGGTCGATATGATCGTGGGTCCTGGTAACGCCTATGTCGCGGAAGCCAAGCGGCAACTGTTTGGCCGGGTCGGCATCGATCTCCTCGCCGGGCCGACCGAGACACTGATTATCGCCGACGATAGCGTCGACGGCGAAATCTGCGCCACCGATCTGCTCGGCCAGGCCGAGCATGGCCCAACCTCGCCCGCGATCCTGCTCACCAATTCGGAAAAGCTCGCGCGCGACACCATGAAAGAAGTCGAGCGCCTGCTATCGATCCTGCCGACCGCTGAAATTGCCGGCAAAGCCTGGGCCGATCTCGGCGAAGTTATCGTCTGCGACGACGAGGCCGAGATGGTGCGCGAAGCGGATCGTATCGCGTCCGAGCACGTCCAGGTGATGACGCGCGATCCGGATTATTTCCTCAACAATATGAAAAACTACGGCTCGCTGTTCCTCGGCCCGCGCACCAATGTCGCCTATGGCGACAAGGTCATCGGCACCAACCATACCCTGCCGACCAAAAAGGCGGCGCGCTATACCGGCGGGCTGTGGGTCGGAAAATTCCTCAAAACCTGCACCTATCAGAAAGTGCTGACCGACGAAGCGAGCGCCAAGATCGGCGAAGCCTGTTCGCGGCTGTGCATGCTCGAAGGCTTTGTCGCCCATGCCGAGCAGGCCAACGTTCGGGTGCGCCGCTACGGCGGGCGGAATGTGCCGTACGGCGAGGCGGCGGAGTGACGTGTCACACATTGATCTCGCCAAGACGCCATCCTTCCGCCTCGACGGCAGGCGCGCGCTGGTTACCGGCGGCGGCCGCGGCATCGGGCTTGCGGCGGCGTCGGCGCTGGCTTCGGCCGGCGCGCATGTGACGCTGGCGGCGCGCACCCAGGCCGAGATCGAGGCGGCGGCCGCGGCGATCCGTGAGCGCGGCGAGAAAGCTGACGCGTTGGTGCTCGACGTGACTGATGTCGAGGCCGCGCAAAATGCGGTGTCCGCGGCGGCGCCGTTTCAAATCCTCATCAACAATGCCGGCATGAACCGGCCGGCGCTGCTGCCGGATGTTAAGGTGGAGGATTTCGACGCCATCTTTGCACTCAATGTGCGCGCTGCGTTTTTCATGGCGCAGGCGATGGCGGCCAAGCTCGTCGCGGCAAAGCTGTCCGGCTCGATCGTCAACATCTCCTCGCAAATGGGTCATGTCGGCGCCGCACGCCGCACGGTCTATTGCGCGTCGAAACACGCCATGGAGGGATTTACCAAAGCGATGGCGATCGAGCTTGCGCCGCATAACATCCGGGTCAATTCGCTCGGGCCGACATTCCTCGAAACGCCGATGACAAAGCCGTTTTTCGAGAACAAGCAGTTTCGCGACGAAGTGCTGGGCAAGATCAAGCTCGGTCGTCTCGGCCAGCTCGACGAATTGACCGGCGCCATCGTGTTCCTCGCCTCCGACGCCTCGTCGCTGATGACCGGATCGGCGCTCCTGCTCGACGGCGGCTGGACTGCGGAGTGAAGTGAAGGGCGGAGAAGATCATGCGTGCCTTGTTGCTCGTTCTTGCGGCGGGGCTGTCCGCGCTGGTGAGCGCTCAGGCTTCGGCGCAAAGCCCGGCGCCCGATCGGCTGCAACGCATTCTCGACGGCGGTACATTGCGCGTCGGCACCACCATGGACACGCCGGTCTTCTCTATGCGCAGACCGTCCGGCGAGCTCGAAGGCTTCGACATCGACGCCTTGGTGACGCTCGGCCCGGCGCTCGGCGTCAAGATCGATTATGTGAAGATGACGTTTGGCTCGATGCTGGGCGACCTTGCCGCGGACAAGTTTGACATTGCCATGTCGGGCATGGGCCGCACTTACGATCGCGCGCGGACGGCGACGTTTTCCAAGCCGTATCTGCGCTACGGCAAGCTGATGATGATCCGCTCAGCCGACAAGGGTCGCTTCAGATCGCTCGCCGATCTCGACCGTCCCGGAATCAAGATCGCCTTCAACAAAGGCGGCTTGAACGAGACATTCGCGAAATCGATGTTCAAACAAGCGAGCTCCGAGGGCTCCGATTCGAACGCGGCTGCGACTGCCGATCTCCTCGCCGGCAAGGTCGACGCGCAGGTCGCCGATTCGACCGCCGCCATCTATATGGCGCGGCAGGACCCGCGCATCGCCGCGCTTGATCCGGGCCGGGTCTTCAATCCGGTCTATGTCGCCATCCTGCTGCATCGTGAAGACCAGACCTTGCTCAATTATCTCGATATCTGGATCGATCAGATCGATATGGACGGCACACTGGCGAAAATCCGCGCCAAATGGCTGGGCGACGATTACAAATAACAGCAATCATAAATAAGATAGACTTGGCGCGGCTCGCCGAGTTCAGCTAAAGTCGATCTATGGCTGTGTCTGCCGATGCAAAAGCGGCGGGCTTGGGAGGAACCAAATGAAACGCGAGACCCTTATCGGAATTATTGCGCTTGCAATGGCGGGCGGTTGGCTTGGCGGCGTGGTGACGGCGCCCTCCGCCACCGGGAGAGAGCCGCGCTTTCCGCAGCTGACGATCGATCAGTTGAATGAAAAGCAGAAGCCGCTCGCCGACCAAATCGTGAAGGTATCGAGCGTCGGCATCGGCGGCCCTTACAATCTGATGCTGCGCAGCCCGGTGTTCGGACAGAAAATGTTCGACCTCTTGTATTATCTGCGCTGGCAGACCTCGGTGCCGCAAAAGCTCAATGAATTCGCCATCCTCATCATTGGCCGGCAGTGGCGCTCGCAGGTGGAGTGGTTCGCGCATGCACCGCTTGCGATCAAAGCCGGGCTGTCGGCCGACATCGTTGCCGAACTCAAGGCGAACAAGCGGCCCGCGAACATGTCGCCGGAAGAAGCGGCCGTTTACGACTTCGTCACCGAACTCACCAGCAAGAAGGCGGTCTCCGACGATACGTTCAACCGCACGAAGCAGTTGTTGGGCGAGCAGCAGGTCGTCGATTTGTCGGCGGTGTCCGGCACCTACGTCTCTCTGGCGATGTTGCTGGCGATGGCGGAGCAGAGCATACCGCCGGATAAAGAGGAGCCGTTCAAGCCCGGGGAGTAACGCTCGACGCTTTGGGCGTTAAGCCGAAATCGGATAGACCGCCTTCTCGCCCGACAGCACCCGCGCCACGTCGGCGGCGCATTTAGTCTGTAATTCCTCCAGCGCCTCGACCGAATAGAATCCGGTATGCGGCGTGAGGATCACATTGTCGCGACCGATAAGAGGGGAATCTTTGGGCAGCGGCTCGTGTGTCACCACGTCGAGCGCGGCGCCGCCGAGATGGCCGGAATCGAGCGCGGCGAGAAGCGCCGTCTCGTCGATGAGCGGGCCGCGCGCGGTGTTGATGAGGTACGCGCCCTTTTTCATTTTGGCGAAGGCTTTGGCGTTCATCAGCCCGCGCGTCGCCGGCTGCAACGGCGCATGCACCGAGATGTAGTCGGACTGCGCCAGCAAGGCGTCGAAGCTCACGCCTTCGACGCCGGCCGCGGCGAGCGTGTCCGGCGTGACGAAGGGATCGTAGGTGATGACCTTCAGGCCGAACGCCTTCGCCTTCGGCGCGAGCGTTCGCGGGATGTTGCCGAAGCCGACCAGGCCCAGCACTTGGCCGTCGATCCGCCGCAACGGCACGATCGGCGGCACTTCCCAGCGGCCGGATTGCACCAGTTTGTTGGCGAATGTCACCTTGCGGGCGAGCGCGAGCAACAGCGCCATGGAGTGGTCGGACACTTCGCGCAGGCAATAGTCCGGAACATAATTGACCTTGATGCCGAGCTCGGTCGCCGCAGGCAGATCGATATTGTCGACGCCGAGCCCGAAGCGGCCGATCGCCTTGCAGTTTTTCAATTGCCCTAACAGATCGCGGGGCAACTTGGCGTAGGTGACAAGGATCGCGTCGGCGTCGCGCGCCACGGCGAGAATGTCCTCGGCCGCTGGGCTCTTCGACATGCGGTATTCGGGATCGAGCCGCGCCAGCGCCTTCTTAGCGGGATCGAGCGACGGAAACGGGCTGTCGGTGACGGCGATCAGCGTGCGCGGCATGGCGATACTCCGATTTTAGCCCGACGAGCCCGGGACGACTATAGCGCAAAAACCTGCGGATTGACGCAGTTCGGTAGTTTCTTTCCTTCCAGGAAGGCAAGGATATTGTCGACGACGATATCGGCCATCGCCGCGCGCACCTCGGGCGTGGCGCTGCCGATGTGCGGCGTCAACACGACATTCGACATTTTCTTCAAGGCCGGGTCGATCTTTGGCTCGTGCTCGAACACGTCGAGGCCGGCGCCGGCGATTTGTTTCTTGGCCAGCGCGCGAACCAGCGCCGCCTCGTCGATGACCGCGCCGCGCGCGGTGTTGACGAGGAAAGCGGTTTTTTTCATCAGGCGCAGCTCGCGGGCGCCGATCTGGTGCCGCGTTTCCTTGGTCAGCGGCGAGTGCAGCGAGACAAAATCGGATTCGCCGAGCAGTTGATCGAGCGGCGCGTAAGTGAGGCCCCACTCGCGCTCCTCGTGCTCCGGTTTGCGCCGCGGCGTCCAATACAAAACGCGCATCGAAAAGCCGTGGGCCCGGCGCGCCACCGCCTTGCCGATCAAGCCGCCGCCGCCAATGAGGCCGAGCGTCTTGCCCCAGACGAAGGAGCCGAGCAGATGCGCCGACTGGCTTCCGGGAAATTTACCGGCGCGCGCCGTGCGGTCGGCTTCCACGATGCGGCGGGCGAGCGCGATCATCAGCCCGAAATTAAGGTCGGCGACCGCCTCGGTGGTGATCGCCGCGGTCACGGTGACTGGAATGCGCCGTTCCGTCGCCGCGGCGACGTCGATATTGGATGGCGTGATCGACTGCGCCGCAATCAGCCGCAAAGCCGGATTGGCCGTCACTACGCTGCGATCGATCTTGTCGTGCAGCAGACAATACAAAATATCCGCCTCGCGCACGGCATCGATCAGCGCGCGCTTGGGAATGATCCGGCTGGCGTCGGCAAACACCGTGACCTTTGCCGCCGCCCGCAAGCGGGCCAGTGCCTGTTCGGAGACCGGCTGGGTCACGAAGATACGCGGCCGAGCGGCGGGCCGCGGTGTTTTGGCGCGCGTCAAGCGTGCCACCGCACGACGCCGGCGACGCCGTCAACGGCAACCTGCGCACCATCGGGGATGCGCTGCGTCGCATCGAGCACGCCGAGTACCATCGGGATGCCGCGCTCGCGCGCCAGCGATGCCATATGCGAGGTGGATCCGCCAAGCTCGGCGACGACGCCGGCGACGCGCGGCAGGATGTGACTGAGCGCCGGTCCGGCGACGCGCGTCACCAGAATGTCGCCCGGCGCGACGCGGCTCAATTCGCATTCGCAGTTGATCACCACGGCGCGGCCGGAGCCCCAGCCGATGCCGGCGGGATGGCCGCTGAGGCCTGGATGTTTGAGCCAGATCTCCTCGGGCACGTAAGCGGGCTGGGTGTGCAACGGCCGTGCCTGCAACAGCTTGAAACCCACCTCGTCGAGCGCCCATTCGATCTCGACCGGCATGCCGAGGACGTCTTCCGCCTTGCGCATCAGGCGACCGAGCGCGGTGGCTTGGCCGGCTTCCAGACAAGGCGCAGCCACCAGCGCTTCGGGCACGGCCTGCAGCGAAGTGCCGCCGTCATTCCCGGCACCATGCCCGCAGGCTTCGCGGTGATTTTTGCGGCCAGCGTCGTTCGAGCGCAGGAAGCCATGGCGGGTCAGCACGATGCGATCCGGCACGACTTCGCCTTGGGCGATTGCTGTACCCAGACCCCAGGTGGCGGACAGCAGCATCTGCCCGTCGGCGGTTTCGCTCAGTCCGCCGCCCGATGCGCGCGCGGCAATGAGCGGCTGCACCAACACCGCCATCGCGGTATCGGCCGGATCGAGATCATGCTGCGCCATCGAGCGGCGTGCGGTGGTGGTCCACAAGGCCGCCCAGCAGGCGCGCAACGCGGTGAGGAATTCGGCGTCGTCGACGACGCCCAGGAAGCTCTCGAATTGGCCGGCGAAACTTGAGTCGACTCGGTCCTCCACCAGCGACGAGGAGCGCACTGCCGCAGGCTTGGGCTCGGCCCACCAGGCGGTGAGCACTTCGGCGAGAACGTCGGGCGCCAGATCGCTCTGATAAAGCTTGAGCCGGATTTCAACCGCAATCCGCCGCTGCACCAGCTCATCGGCCTGCGGGTATTCGCGCAGCAAATCGTTGAGACCGAGATGAGCGATCTGCCGCCGATAGGCATCGGCGGTAATGCAGAAGCCGCCTGGCGTCGGCAGGCCGGCATGCGCGAGCGACGCGAGGTTAGCCGCCTTCGGCCCGACGCGGTCGGGTACCGTGGCGGCGGGATCACTGAGCGGGAGGATCAAGGTACTCATCGCAATGCTCTACAGCTCCTTCGCCGTCATGGCCGGGCTTGTCCCGGCCATCCCGTTGAGGTCGGCACAGTATCCCTGTCGAGATCACCGGCATTCGGCGCTACGCGTCGACCCGGTGATGACGTCGAGCAGCGGCTCGACGTCATTTCACGTGATCACCATAGCCGGGAAGCGGATCGACGACGGTGATCTGCTTGACTGGGAAGTTGGAGACGATCTCGATGCCTTCCTTTTTAACGATCAGCATTTCCTCGATGCGCACGCCGTAACGGTACTTCTTGCCGTGCTGCGTTTCGAGCGCAAAGGTCATGCCTTCCTGGATGTCGATCGGATGATCAAGCGACCAGATGCGCGAGATGACCGGCGGATCGTATTGCGCGAGCCCGAGCCCGTGGCCCCAAAGGTTCGCCGCGGCCTGGTCCTCGTCTTCGTAGCCCCAGGTCTCCTGCGCCGATGGCCATTTGAGCGCGATATCGCGGGTGGTGGCGCCGACCTTCACCGCGCCGATCGAGTCGTAGAGCCACTTGAGCGCGGTGTCGTAGGTGTCCTTCTGCTCCTGGCTCGGCTCCTTGCCGACGCAATAAGTGCGATAATAGCAGGATTTGTAGCCGTTCCAGGTCAGCGCCGCCAAGTCCATGAAGACGATGTCGCCAGGCTGGATGATGCGGTCGGAAAAATTGCGCCAGTTCGGCCAGGTATTAGGCCCGGACGAGACGATGACGTCCTCGACGTCCTCCATGCCGGGAATGTTGTAGAGATATTGCATCAGATGCGCCGTGACTTGGTTCTCGGTGACGCCGGGACGCAGGAATTTCATGCACTCCCAATGCGTCGCGTCGCCGATGGCGCCGACGATGCGGAAGCATTCCTGTTCGTCAGGGCTCTTCACCGCGCGCGCTTCCATCATCGGGGTCATGCCGTCGACCCAGTTGATGTTGTTCTCCTTGAACACGTTGATCATGTTGATGTCGATGAAGTCGCAACCGAGCTTCTGCCCGGCGACGCCGTTTTCCTTCATCGCCTGGATCACCGCCTTGGCGAACTTGCCCACCTGCTGGACCGAGGCCGGGCCGGCGGCGCCTTTGATCCAGGCGAATGAGTGGCGCACATTTTCCTTCGGCAGCCACGGCGAGTGGCGCTCGACCTGCATGCCGATGTCGCCCTGTTCGAACAAGATGGGCCGACCGTCGCCGCACAGCATGGCGTAGCGCAGGCCCGGCTTGAGCCGGCACCAACCCGGGGTCAGCGTCGCGGTGATGTAGCGCACGTTCTCGTCATACATGCACAATAGTGCGCCAAGACCGTGCTTTTTCATCATCGCGCGCGCGCGCTCGATACGGTATTCGCGCAGCCGGTCCCAATTGACCCGTTGCTGCCAATCCATACCCGCGATGCCGAAATTCGCTCCCATAGGTTCCTCCTCGGCCGGCTGGTGGTGGATGCGCCGGCGATTGCGTTTCCCAAGGATGTTATTCGGATGGCTCGACTGAAAGAAATGATATAATTTGTCAGTCGCCATTAAATTTTCTAATATCGCTCGGCATGCATGATATCCCCCTGCGCCAGGTCCGAGCCGTCATAGCCGTCTGTGAGGAGGGTTCGTTCACGCGCGCGGCGGAACGGGAAAACGCGACCCAATCCGGTATTTCCCAGCATGTCGCGGCGGTCGAGCGGACGCTCGGCGTTCGGCTGTTCGAGCGGGCGTCGGGCGGCGTCGTGCCGACGGCGGCCGGACTGCGCTATTATAAGAGCTGCGTCGGCGCTGTCGGCGAACTGGAAAAAGCAGTCGAACAAGCTCGCGCGGTTGCCGGAGAGGTCAGCGGCGAGCTTCGCATCGGTCTAATGCCGACTTTCACCCGCGCCGTACTGGCACCGGTGCTCGACGATTTCGTGCCGCGCTGCCCAGAAGTGCGCCTGCACATCGTAGAGGGCTATAGCGGATTTTTGACCAAGATGGTGCTCGACAACGAGCTCGACTTCGCCGTGGTGCCAGCCTTTGAGGGTACGATAGGGTTAAAATCGCGATTGCTGGTGCGGGACCGAGAGATGCTGCTGTCCGGCCCGCGCGCCGGATTTAAGCCGCTGGCGCCGCTGCGCCTGGCTGATTGCAAGCCGATCAAGATCGTGCTCCCCGGGCCCGACAATATCCGCCGCCGCAACCTCGAGACTTATTTCCAAACACAAGGCGTGGCCGTCGAAAGCAAATTGGAGATGGACGCCATGATCGCCACGTTGGAGTTTGTCGCGCGCTCGGACTGGGTGACGATCCTGCCGAGCGTCATCTCCGTCAACGACATCACCCACGGCGAATTGATCGTCAATCCGCTGGTCTTGCCCGAACTGCATGCCGAATTCATCGTCATTGAGCCAACGCGGCGGGTCTTGTCCACGCAGGCGCATCTCTTCCTCAAGCGGTTCGAAGAGGAGGTGACGCACATTCACGAAGTGTGGGAGGTAGCGATTGCCGGCCGCCGGTCGGGCAATTTAAGTCCTGCACGTATCGGCGGTTGAGCCAATGGCCAATACGGCTTTGGGTACCTGAAAGTTCACTACAGGCCCATCCGGCGTACGCGTCCCTCGACGTGCTTCATTTGATGCTCGAGAACCTCGACAAATTCCGCAAGTTCGGCGATCGCGTCGGCGAGCGCATCGAGTTTATCGGCGGGTCCCATAGCGTTTTTGACGCGCCGAGCGCAGTCTTGGACTTTGACTTTCGAAGCCATGACCGGACACCCCTTCAATCCATATTCGCGCCATTGAAGCGCGGAATGATTGAAAAAAATTTATCGCGGAGCGGGTAACCGGATACGTATTGTATTACGGAGAACAACCTCTCCCCGCGCGCGGGGAGAGGTAAATTTGCACCTTCACTTTTTGAACTTCACGATTTTCTGCCGTTGTTCGCCCAAGCCGTCGATGCCCAGCGTGACGACGTCGCCGGCTTTTAAAAATTTCGGCTCCGGCTTCATGCCGAGTCCGACGCCGGGCGGCGTGCCGGTGATGATGACGTCGCCGGGCTCCAGGACGAAATATTGCGAGCAGGCCCAGACGATGTGGCGGCAATCGAAGATCATGGTCGAAGTATTGCCGCGCTGGCGCTTCTCGCCGTTGACGTCGAGCCACATTGCGAGATTTTGCGGGTCCTTGATCTCGTCCTTGGTGACGAGCCAGGGTCCCAACGGACCGAATGTCTCGCAGCCCTTGCCCTTGGTCCATTGCCCGGCGCGCTCGATCTGAAACACGCGCTCCGATACGTCGTTGGCGAGGCAATAGCCGGCGACGACGTCGAGGGCATTATCCTTGGAGAGGTAGCGTGCGCGGCTGCCGATGACGATGCCGAGCTCTACTTCCCAGTCGAGCTTGGTGGAATCCTTCGGGATCATGGTGTCGTCGTTGGGGCCGCAGATGCAGGTCGGCGCCTTGTTGAAGATGACCGGCTCTTTGGGGATCGCCATACCGGCCTCGGCGGCGTGATCGGAATAATTGAGCCCGATAGCGACGAAATTGCCGACCTTGCCGACGCAGGGGCCGGTGCGCGGAGTGCCGCGCACCAGCGGCAGCTTGTCGGCTTTGACTTTGCTCAGCTTGCTCAAGCTCTTCGGCGAAAGCACGTCGCCGGAAATATCGGGAACGATTTTCGACAGGTCGCGCAGCCGGCCTTCCTTGTCGATCATGCCGGGCTTTTCGCGGCCTGGTGCGCCGTAGCGAACGAGTTTCATGATTTCATCTCCTTGGTGCAGGTTTTTTCGGGATCGGTGCTTTGCAAGATCGTTTCAGAACGCGCCGGGGAAGGCGCCGCCGTCGATGAGGATATTCTGCCCGGTGATATAGCCCGATTGTGCTGAACAGAGAAACGCGCAAGTCGCGCCGAGTTCGTCGGGTTGCCCGACGCGCTTGGCCGGCACGGTGCCGACCCGCTCGGCGAAAGCCGCGTCGTAGCTGATGTTCTTCTTCTTTGCGGTGGCCTGGATGTTGGACGTGAAGCGATCGGTCTCGAAGGTGCCGGGCAGCACGAAATTGATGGTGACGTTGGAAGCTGCGACCGAGCGGGCGACGCCGGCGAGGAAAGCGGTGAGGCCGGCGCGCGCGCCGGACGAAAGATCGAGACCGGCGAGCGGCATTTTGACCGAGCCGGAGGTGATGTTGACGATGCGGCCGAATTTCTTGGCGAGCATCGGGTCGATCGCCTTTTGGATCAATTCCACCGCGACGACCATATTGGCGACGACGCCGTCGAGCATCTTTTGCCGATCAAGATCGCGGAAATCGCGAAACGGCGGGCCGGCATTGTTGTTGACCAGAATATCCGGCTCGGGGCAGGCGGCGAACAGCGCCGTCTGGCCGTCGGGCGTAGCGACGTCGGCTGCCACCGGGATAATTTTGGCGCCGGTCCCGTCTTTAAGTGCGGCGGCTGCCTTGGCGAGCTGTTCCGGGTTGCGGCCGTTGATCACCACCTCGCAATCGGCCTCGGCCAGAGCCTTGGCGCAGGCATAGCCGAGACCGCGGCTCGATGCGCAAACGATCGCCTTGCGGCCGGCAATTCCGAGATCCATGAGAGTTCCCTGCAGCTTCAATCGATAGCCAATTCGCGGCTTCGGGTCGGCAATGGCGGGGCTTGTCCTAACCGGTAATCGTCAATTGCGCCAGACCGGTTGTGCCGCAGGTGGCCGCGATGGCGCTTGAAATTGCCCTGCAATCCGCCCTGAGTTTATAGTGGAAGCTTGTCCGCGCTCCTTGCACACATCTCCGCCGCCGAGATCGCCGCCGTCGCGGTTGTTACGATGATCTCCGCCGTCCTCGGCGGCATCGCCGGCTATGGCACCGGGCCGCTGATGCCCCTCGTCTTGGTCCCGCTGGTGGGCGCGGAGCCGGTCGTACCCATCATCGCCATCTCGTCGATGTTCACCAACGGCGCGCGGCTGTCCGCCTTCCGCGAGGTGCTGCATGTGCGGCTCGCGGTCATCGCCTTTGTGGCCGCGCTGCCGACCTGTGTTCTCGGCGCGTGGCTGTACACACTGCTGTCGAGCCGAGGTGCTGCGATCGTGATCGGCTCGACGCTGATCGTGACCGTGCCATTGCGGCGCATCCTCAAGCGCCGCGGACATCATTTGGGCGAGAAAGGCTTTGCCGCGGCGGCTGCCGGCTGGGGCCTGCTGGTGGGCGGCACCAGCGGCTCGGGCGTCGTGCTGCTTTCACTGTTGCTGGCATCGGGTCTCGAAAGCACGGCGGTGATCGCGACCGACTCCGCGATTTCTCTGGCGACGGGAGTGGTCAAAATCACGATTTTTTGGCTCGCCGGCGTGTTGACGCCGACCGTCATCGTGATCGCGCTCCTCATGGGGCTCGTCGGATTTCCGTCCACGTTTCTCGCCAAGCTGATCGTTCAGCGACTGCCGGTCCATGTGCACACCGCGATCCTCGATGCCATCGTGATCGTCGGCGGCACGGTGATGATTGTTGGCGCAGTGGGGTAGGGGCGGTCGTTACGGCCACTTCACCACCGGCGGCATCGACGACAAGATCGATTCGACATTGCCGCCGGTGCGCAGGCCAAAAATGGTGCCGCGGTCGTAGAGCAGATTGAATTCGACATAGCGCCCGCGGCGGACCAGTTGCTCCTCGCGCTCGGCTTCGCTCCAAGGCGTGGTGAAATTCTTGCGCACCAGTTCGGGATAGATGCGCAAGAAGGCGCGGCCGACGTCGTGGGTGAAGGCGAAGTCGGCGGCAAAATCGCCCGAATCGAGCCAATCGTAGAAAATTCCACCGATGCCGCGCATCTCGCCGCGGTGTTTGAGAAAGAAATATTCGTCGCACCATTTTTTGAACTTGTCGTAAGGCGCAACGCGCGGGTGCGCGGCGCAGGCCGCCCGCATCGCGGCGTGAAATGCCATGGCGTCGGCATCGTCTTGGCTGCGGCGGTGGTCGAGCACCGGCGTCAAATCGGCGCCGCCGCCGAACCAGGATTTGGTGGTAACGACGTAGCGCGTATTCATGTGCACCGCCGGCACATGCGGATTGTGCGGGTGCGCGATCAACGAAACGCCTGTGGCGTAAAATCGCGGGTCATCGGCGGCGCCGGGAATGTCCTTGCGGAACTCGGGGGCGAACTCGCCGAACACCGCCGAGACATGGACGCCGACCTTCTCGAACACGCGGCCCTTCATGATCGCCATGACGCCGCCGCCGCCGGGTGAGCCGGTGTGATCGGTGCGCTGCCATGGCTTGCGAACAAAGCGGCCGGCCGGGTGCTCGCCGAGCGGCGCGGTTACAGGCAGTGCGTCCTCGACGGCCTCGAAAGCCGCGGTGATCTGGTCGCGCAAGCTCTCGAACCAGGCTTTGGTGCTCGTCTTATTTTGTTCGATATTGCCGGTGTCCATGGTGCCTGCGAGAGTCTTTTTCCAAACGATGCGGTGGCGCAAGAATGTCACATAACCGCGCGAATATATCGAACGATCACTAACGGATGCCGGAAATTCACCGTGGTCCCCGGGTCAAGCCCTCAAATGAGGATCGTGCGCGATCATCCCTCCGACCTGCCGTAGCGCTTCGCCTGCGGCCATGGCGGCGGCGACCGCGATGTTGAGCGAGCGCAGTCCCTGGCGCAGCGGGATGACAAGCCGGGCATCGGCTGCGGCGTGAACCTCGGGCGGCGCGCCGGCGGATTCGCGCCCGAACAGCAGAATATCGTCCGTCGCAAAGCCATAATCGAGATAGGACATGCTCGCCCGAGTCGTGAACAGGACCAGACCGTGGTTTCGCTGCCGCCGCCAAGTCTCAAAATCCCGCCACGAGCCGTGCCGCATGATCTCGACGGCGTCGAGGTAGTCCATCCCGGCACGGCGGAAGGCGCGGTCGGTCACCGGAAACCCGGCGGGCTCGATAATATGCGCGGTGATGCCGAGGCAGGCACACAACCGTAAAACGGTTCCGGTGTTCTGCGGGATATCGGGTTCAAAAAGGGCGAGCTGCATGATATAATTTCGATGGCGAGCGGCTCCGGACGGCGGCCTGTTCGCTCCCACAAAGCCCGAGCGGGCGCGGTCGCGTCTCATTGTGGGTGTCGTCACGGTCACACTTGCACTATCCCAGTAAGGGTGCCAATAAAACTCAGCCGGAGTGCGTCGCCGCTGACCTTCCCCAGGCCGGAGGCGACCGGTCCTGCCGCCGCCTGCGCAGCGCGGATGGGATGACCGGCAACACGAAAGAGGATCGAGGCTGTGACAGCAATCTCATCGGCGGAGCCCAGTCGCCGCGATTTTCTATACATCGCTACCGCAACTGTCGGCGCCGTGGGCGCGGCCGCGGTGCTCACCCCTCTCATCGGACAGATGAACCCCGACGCCTCCACGATCGCGGCCGGCGCGCCCGTCGAGGTCGATCTTGCGCCGATCCAGGCGGGCCAGATCGTCAAAGTGTTTTGGCGCTCGAAGCCGATTTTCATCTTCAATCGCACGCCACAGGACATCAAGCTTGCCCAGGACGTCGATTGGCAGGCGTTGCGCGATCCCGCTCCCGATTCCGCGCGGGTTCTGGCCGGTCACGAGCAATGGCTGGTCGTGATCGGCATTTGCACGCATCTCGGTTGCATCCCGCTGCCGCATCAGGGCAACTATGACGGCTGGTTCTGCCCCTGCCACGGCTCGCAATACGATTCCGCAGGCCGCATCCGCCAGGGGCCGGCGCCGCTCAATCTGCCGCTGCCGCCGTACCAGTTCATCTCCGCTAGCAAGATCCGGATCGGCGAAAGCTCGTCCGCCCAGGCATAAGGTTAGACTATGAGCGGACATTTGGCCTATCAGCCGCAACACCCCGTCATGAAATGGCTGGAACGGCGGCTGCCGATCGCGAGCCTCGTCTATTCGTCCTTCATCGCCTATCCGACGCCGCGCAATTTGAACTATTGGTGGACGTTCGGCGGCATTCTCACTTTCATGCTCGGCGTGCAGATGATCACCGGCATCGTGCTGGCGATGCATTACACGCCGCATGTCGATTTCGCCTTCAACTCCGTCGAAGGCATCATGCGCGACGTGAATTACGGCTGGCTGATACGCTACGTGCACGCCAACGGCGCCGCGTTCTTCTTCGCCGCGGTCTACATCCACATGGCGCGCGGCATGTATTACGGCTCGTACAAGGAGCCGCGCGAAGTTTTGTGGATCCTCGGCGTCATCCTGTTCCTGCTCATGGTGGCAACCGGCTTCATGGGCTACGTGCTGCCGTGGGGCCAGATGAGCTTTTGGGCGGCGACCGTCATCACGAATTTGTTCTCGGCGCTGCCCGGTGTCGGCGATCCGATCGTCACCTGGTTGTGGGGCGGCTTCGCGGTCGGCAACCCGACGCTCAATCGCTTCTACTCGCTTCACTACCTGTTGCCGTTCGTCATCGCCGGCGTGGTCGTGCTGCATGTCTGGGCGCTGCATATGGTCGGTCAGAACAATCCGACCGGCGTCGAACCGAAGGACGACAAAGACACCGTCGCGTTCACGCCTTACGCCACCGTGAAGGATGGCTTCTTCATCGCCGTTTTCTGCATCGTGTTCGCCTGGTTCATCTTCTATATCCCGAACTATCTCGGCCATTCCGATAACTACATTATGGCCAATCCGGGCCAGACGCCGACCCACATCGTGCCGGAATGGTATTATCTGCCGTTCTACGCCATCCTGCGCGCGATCCCGAACAAGCTGGCCGGCGTTGCCGCGCTCGGCGGCGCTATCGTCGTGCTGGCCTTCTTGCCGTGGCTCGATACGTCGCGGGTGCGTTCGGCGAACTACCGGCCGCTCTATCGGCAGTTCTTGTTCATGTTCTTCGCCGCGGTAATCGGGTTGGGCTATCTCGGCTCGCAGGAGCCAACCGGAGGCTACGTGATCGCCGCGCGGATCCTGACCGTCTACTACTTCGGCTTCTTTTTCGTCATCCTGCCGCTCCTAGGCCTGTTCGAAAAGACCAAACCGCTGCCGAATTCGATCTCGGAATCGGTGCTGCGCCACGGCGTTCCGGCGGGCGCGTCGGCGCCGCCGCCGACGGGCGCCAAGGCTTAGAGGGCGGCTCATGAACATCAATCGCAATATATCCCGCAGCTTCATCGTCGCGCTTGCGCTCGCGGCGGCGCTGACCGGTCTGGGGCTGCGTCTTGCCTCGGCGCAGGAAGCCGAAGCCCCGCCACGGCAGCATTGGCCGTTTTCCGGGCCGTTCGGCACCTACGATACCGCGCAGCTGCAGCGCGGCTTCAAGATCTACAAAGAGGTTTGCTCGAACTGCCACAGCCTCAAGCTGATCGCGTTTCGCAATCTCGCCGATCCCGACGGTCCTGCCTTCTCCGAGTCGCAGGCGGCGACGATCGCTGACGGCTACCAGGTCACGGATGGCCCGAACGATCAGGGTCAGATGTTTCAGCGCTCCGGTCGCATCGCCGACTATTTCCCGCCGCCGTTTCCGAATGACCAAGCCGCTCGCGCCGCGCTCGGCGGGGCACTGCCGCCGGACATGTCCGATCTCGCCAAGGCGCGCAGCTACGAGGCCGGCTTTCCCTGGTTCATCATCGATGCCTTCATCCAATACCAGGAGGACGGCCCGGACTACATTCACGCCATCCTCAACGGCTATACCGATCCGCCGGCAGGCTTCACGCTGCCGCCAGGCGCGCAGTACAACAAATATTTCCCCGGCCATGCCATCGGTATGCCGAAGCCGTTGAGCGACGGCCAGGTCGAATATACCGACGGCACGCCGACCACGGTCGATCAATATGGCCGCGACGTCTCGGCCTTCCTGATGTGGGCGGCGGAACCGAAGCTCGATGAGCGCAAGCGGCTCGGCTTCCAGGTGATGATCTTCCTTATCGTGCTCACCGGGCTGCTCTACTTCACCAAAAAGCGGGTGTGGCACGCCGTGCTGCACGATCCCGAATTGGAGAAGCCGCGGGCGCCTACCGAATATAAGAGTTGAGCTTTGTCGGCAATCGGGCCAGCCTCACCATGATCAATGTTGCGCTCGAGAACGACCTCAAGGCTGCGATCCGCAACATCCCGGATTATCCGAAACCCGGGATCATGTTTCGCGATATTACGACGCTGCTCGGCGACGCCCGCGCGTTCCGGCGTTCGGTCGATGAGCTGGTGCAGCCCTGGGCCGGCGGCAAGATCGATAAGGTCGCCGGTATCGAGGCGCGCGGCTTCATTCTCGGCGGCGCCATCGCGCATCAGGTTTCGTGCGGCTTCGTACCGATCCGCAAAAAGGGCAAGCTGCCGTTCAAGCGGGTCAGTATCGGCTATTCGCTGGAATACGGCCTCGACGAAATGGAAATGCACGAAGACGCGATGGCGCCGGGCGAACGGGTCATCCTGGTCGACGATCTGATCGCCACCGGGGGAACCGCCGAAGCCGCGGTCAAGCTTCTCAAGCAGATCGGCGCCGATGTCGTCGCCGCCTGTTTCATCATCGATCTGCCGGATCTCGGTGGCGCTGAAAAAATCCGTAAGCTCGGCGTGCCGGTGCGCACGCTGGTGAGCTTTGAAGGGCATTAGTGGTCGTTCGGCCGGCGTTGCGCCCGGTTAAGTCGCCGCGCCGCGGAGCGAGGATTCCAGTTCGCCGATGATCAGCCGCAGCTCAAGCTCACGGAATTGCGCGAAAAGATTGCTGATCCAGCTGTGTACTTCGGTCGGCCCACCCGGCTGCTTGTTCATATAGGCGCCGAAGGAGAAGCCCGGCCGGTCGATGACGCCGCGCACGATCGGGGATAGCCGCGGGATCCGGATCAGACTGCAGTCCGGGCGGCTTGGCGGAAAATCGTTTGGGATGAACATGAAGGATGCCGCCTCGTTGTGTACCGGCACGAAAATCGTGCGCGGCAAGCGGCGCCGCAGGTCGGCATAGCCGCGCGCGGTAGTCGGTGCCGAATCGGTGATGAACAGCACGATCGGGTCGATCAGCCGCCGCCGCGCTTCCTGCTCGAAGCCGATCTCCGCCATCACGGCGAAGAACTGCTCGGCCAAGCCGTAACCGAGGTCGATAACGGTGGTGCGCCAATTGTCGGCGACCAACCGGTCGAACAGCGCCATCTGGCCGTGCGTCTCGGCGATGTCGACGGTCCAGACCAGATTGTGGAAATAGCCGGCAAAAGCCGGCTCGCGCGGGTCAAGGTCGTAGCCGACGAGCGGCCGGCCGCTGAGCCGGAAAAACTCGATCAATAGCCGCGCGAGCAGCGTCTTGCCCACGCGCGGATGCTGCGAGGTGACGATAAAAAGCGGCGTGTGCTGCGGCATGCCCGCGATCGGTCCGATCCGTTTCCACCACAACTAGGTTATGGTGAAATATCCAGCGCAAGGCTAGAGCGGTGAACGTCGCAAAAGCAGGTGTTCCTGCGGGGAGTGCCCCCGCGGATGGTGGCCTGGCCGCACCGTCGAGCGGTAGGCTACGACCGGTTGGCGGTTTGCGCGCGCGGCGCAGTCGCGACGCTGCCTGAGGTATCGAAGATATCGAGCAGCTTGACCCGATCGTACTCGGCCCAGACATTGCCGAGCCAATGCCGCACGTAGCCGCGCAGCACGAACGAGTAGTTGGCCGCTTCGCCCTTCGGGTTCTTGTTGGCAACGAAGGTCAGGAACGGAACCGAGGCGAGCTCGACCTGCTCATAGGCCATCTCGTTGAGCTTCGGGATGGTGATGGCGACCGCGTCCTTCAGCTTCTTGAAATAGGAAGCATAGGTCGGCTGGTCCCATTCGAAGAAGCTCGTGTTGTTGAGGAAGTTCTTGACCAGGAAATATTTGGCGTCGGCGGTGAACGGCGCGGTATCCTCGATCTCGTTCAACGAGGCGATCGACGAACCGAGAATGTGGAAGACGACGAAGGTGATCTGACCCTTCTTGACCGCATCGAGGAAGCCGATATCGCGCAGCGCGCGGAGCGTCGGCGAGAGCTGCCCGGCGCGTACGTCGACGACCGTCACGGTGGAGTCGGTGGTCGACAGCGTGTCTATGATCCGCATCTGATCAGGCACCGACGTGGCGTCGACAATGTCAGCCACATCGCCATGAAAGCGCTTCAAGGTGCCCTTCGGCGATTCAGTGTCGAAAGCGCGCGTCGGCACGTGATGCGCCGCGAAGTAATCAAGCAAGGTGCGGGCGACCGTCGTCTTGCCCACGCCGCCCTTGTCCGCGCCGACCAAAATCAAAGCTGGTTTAGCCATGTTCGAACCCTCACCGGCGTTGTTGCCGCCACAGGATGCGTTCGGATCGGCTGCGCGGGCCTGCAACAGGACAGGAACCAAGAGACAGCAACCAAGTCGAGCGCGTCGCGTCCTCCGACATCGAGTTTCGGTTCTACACACCTGTGGCGCGGTTTGGAAGCCTTCTCGGCCGCCGCACGCCCCGCAACGCGGGTTCGGGCCTATTTGTAAGTTGTTAAGGTTAATCCGGCCGGCCTAATTGTCGCCGTGCGGGCCCCACGGTCCGGGCTGCGGAGCGGGATCTGCGACCGGTGCGGAGCCGGGCTGAGGGTTCGACCAGGGGCCACCCGAACGGGCGGGGTTGTCGGGTGCCCCAGAAGGAGACAGCGGCGGGATCGATGTTTCACCGGCGGTTTGGTCGCTCCACGGGCCGGCAGGCGCCGCTTCATCGGCTGCGTCGTCGCCTGGCGGCGGCAACGCGATCGGCCCAGGATCATGGCCGCCAGCGAATTTCACCAGCGCGGCGACGCGCTTGTCGACGCTCGGATGGGTATCAAATAGTTCGCCAAAGCCCTCTCGTGGATTGTCGACGCACATCTCCATGACGGCGGACGTCGCGCCGGGCAATTCGCCGCGGCCCTCGATCTTGCGCAGCGCCGAAATCATGGCGTCGGGATTCTTGGTGAGTTCGACCGAGCCGGCATCGGCCAGGAATTCGCGCGAGCGCGACAACGCAAGCCGAATGACAAAGGACAATATATACGCGACGACCAGAAGGCCGATGGCGATCAGGATCGCTGCGCCGGCGCCGCCGCCACGACGGTCGTCGGAGCGCGAGCCGCGAAAGCTGAGACCGTTGTAGAACCAGAGTCGAAACACGAGTTCCACGAAAAACGAAACGACGCCGGCAATGACGACGGCAATCACCATCATGCGGACGTCGCCGTTGCGGATATGGGTCAGCTCATGGCCGAGCACGGATTCGATCTCCGCGTCGTTAAGCCGATTGAGCAGCCCCGAGGTGACGGTGATCGAATATTGCTTGGCGTTCATTCCGGTGGCGAAAGCGTTGAGCGCGTCGGAGTCGATCACTTTGAGCTTCGGGGTCGCAATGCCGCGCGAGATGCAAAGGTTCTCCACCAGATTATAGAGCCGCGGTTCGTCGGTGCGCTGCACCTCCCGGCCGCCGGTGATGGCGTCGATCATGCTTTGGTGGAAATAATAGGCGATGACGATCCAGAGCAGCGTGCCTACCGTCGCGAAGGGCGCCGCCTGAATGAGATCAATCCAGGCGATCTGTAACAGTGTATTGAGGTCGGCATTGATCGACAGCGCGGCCGCCACCAGCGCGCCGGCATAGACCAGTACATAGATAAGAAGAAACAGACCGGCGAGCAGCACGAACGAACGGCGCCGGTTCGACTGGATATGGCTGTAAAGACCGTAAGCGGCCATCGTTACCACCACGCCATTGCGGTCGCTTCGCTTTGCCCGGTCCGCCCCGGCGACGCTAGAACTTCACCGCCGGCGCTTCGCCGACGGTCGCGCGATCGGCGCCGAGGTCGTAGAAATCCTTCGGCGCAAAGCCGAAGGACGCGGCGAACAAAGCAGCGGGGAAACGTTGAATGCCGGTGTTGTATTCCTGAACCGCATTGTTGAAGAAGCGCCGCGTCGCCGCGATCTTATTCTCGATATCGGTCAGCTCCGCCTGCAGCTGCTGGAAATTGGTGCTGGCCTTGAGATCGGGATAGGCCTCCGACAGCGCGAACAATTGCCGCAAGGCGCCGCTCAGCATGTTTTCTGCCGCCGCCTGCTGCGCCGGTCCCTGCGCCGCCACGGCTACGTTGCGCGCTTTGACCACCTCGTCGAGCGTGCCGCGCTCGTGCGCGGCATAGCCCTTCACCGTCTCGACCAGATTGGGGATGAGGTCGTGGCGCTGCTTCAATTGCACGTCGATGTCGGCGAAGGCCTGGTTGACCCGTTGCCGCATGGAAATGAGGCCGTTGTAGATGCCGATCGCCCACACAATGGCAACGACGATCACGGCAAGGACGACGATGGCCGAGGTGGACATGCTGGGCTCCTTTTGGGCAGCGGTAGCGTGGTTGACGGTAGACCGGATTTCACGTCCGTAATCAATAGTATAGCCGCCCTGTTAGGCGGTCGAAAACCGCTTTTCCACGCGCGGTGAGACAACGGGCGACATATAGGAAGGTTGACGGCGCCGTTAAGGATAGGCTTCGATCAACATCGCGTGGCCGCGCTCTGTGGGTTACAAAATCACCGACACAAACAGGTGCGCGCAATGTCCGAGCAATATCTCGGCTCCGTCCCGCCCAGCCATGCCACGGATGACGCCATGCCGATCGAGCCGCACGGCTTCGATTTAGGTGGACACGATTCGAATGGTGCCGCGGCTCAGGACATCGAAGACGCCCGCGCGCTGGTGACAATGGCGCGTGAGCAGCTGGCGCGCGACATTGCCGATATCGAACGCGCCACCGCCGCGCTGCGGCTCGCTGAGCCGGCGCTGCAATCCTGGAGCAAGCCCGCGACGCAGGCCGCCCTCAAGCCGCGGCCGTTGTGGCTTCTCATCGGCGTGTTGTGGTTGTCCACCGCGATCGTCACGGTCGGCGCTGCCGTCGCCATCGCGGCCCTCGCCGGCTAAACAGCGACGCTTCAATAAGCGTTCTCGTAGGCGGTGGGGGACAGCACCGTGCGGGCGATGATCTTCAAGTCGAGCCACAGCGACCAATTGTCGATGTAGAACAGGTCGTGCTCGACGCGCTTTCTTATTTTTTCATCGGTGTCGATTTCGCCGCGATAGCCGTTGATCTGCGCCCATCCGGTGATCCCGGGTTTGACGTTGTGCCGGCGTGCGTAAAGCGAGATGCGGCGCTCGTAGTCGTGGTCGTGCGACAGCGCATGCGGGCGCGGGCCGACCAGCGACATGTCGCCGGTGAGCACGTTGAATAATTGCGGAACCTCGTCGATGTTCCAGCGCCGCAGCCAGCGTCCTACCCGGGTCAACCGCGGATCGTCGCGCGTCGTCTGCCGCACGAAGGCGCCGTCGTCGAGCGCGCGCATGGTGCGAAATTTGATGATACGGAACGGCTGCTGATTGAAGCCGTAGCGGCGCTGCACGAAGAAAATCGGTCCCGGACTGTCGAACTTGATGAGAAGGGCGACGGCAATCAAGAGCGGCGTCATCGCCAACAGCGCCAGCGCCGCAAACAGCAGATCGAAGCAGCGCTTCTGCAATATCTCGGCGCGCGACAGCGGCAACCGGGTCAATTGCAGGCTGGCGAGCGGTCCGACCTTGGCGAGCTCGACTTCGTCGAATTTGTGCAGGATCTGCTCGGGTCCCAGATGCAGCTCGACAGGGAGCGCCAGGAAAGTCTCGGCGCAGCGATTGATGATCTCGGTCGCCGACCACGGCAATAACAGATAAATCGCGTCGGGCTCGAGCGTACGCACGGAGGCGACGGCTTCGGCGAGATCGCGATCGAGCACCGCGCGGCGGGTTTCCGCCGATGCCATGGCCGCGACCGGGGTGAGAAAGCGGCAGCCGACGATGTTGAGCCCGAGCGCCCACGGTTCGTAGTGCTGGATGAAGGCGCCGATATGGGCGCCGGTCCCGATCAGGCAGATGCGCTGCGCCGAAATCAGGCCGGCGGCGCGTGCCAGTGCCGTGACGCGCACGATCACGAAACGCAGCACGATCAGCGCTGTGAGCGTGGTGAAGTAGAACAGCACGATCCAGCCGCGCGAATAATCGAGACTGATGCGGGCCAGAAAGCCGAGCATCAGCAGGCAGATCAGCGTGACGTTCCACAATTGGATGGTGCGCCGCGCGTGCGGCCGAAAGGCGTAAAAGTTCGGCAGCCGGTACTCGCCGCTGAACATGTTCAAGAACGAGAAAATGCACGCCGCCAGTGCGCCCACTTTGACATAGGACAGGTCGCCTAAGTCGCCATAGACGACGAGGAAATAGGCGACGCCGGTGAGAAACGACGTCGCGATGATGGTGGCGACGTCGATCAGGAAGGTCGCGCTGGCAAAAGTGCCGCGCGAAAGCTGCGCCCAGCCGCGCAACAGCCGGCTCGTCTGCGGCGGGGAGGCCAGCGTGTAACTGGGTTGTACGTTCATCAGCGCGGCCGCTGTCGCCTTTTGGGTGAACGCATCCCGCCGCCGCCCCGAAATGGGACAGCACGGGAGGTCACGCCGCCAACTCGCGAGAACCGTGCCAGCACGGGCGGACGACGGGTCCGCCCAGGAGTAGCGCGCCAAGCCTGTGCTAGGAGGTGGTGTTAAGCTTAATCCGCCGACGCAAAAAAGGCGTCGCGGTGAGGAGGACCCATGCAGGGCAAGATCGCACTCGAAGAACATTTTGCCATTCCGGAGACGCTCGGCGATTCGCGCGGCTATTTTCCCGACCGGGTCTGGTCCGAGATCAAAAGCCGCGTGCTCGATATCCAGGACCGCCGGCTGCGCGAGATGGACGAGCAGGGCATCGCGATGATGCTGTTGTCGCTCAACGCTCCCGCTGTGCAAGCCATTCCCGACAAAGCGCGCGCCGCCGAGATCGCGCGCAAGGCCAACGACTATCTCTCCGAGCAAGTGCGTAAACGGCCGGACCGTTTCCAGGGTCTCGCGGCGCTGCCGATGCAGGATCCTGACGGGGCCACGCGCGAGCTCGAACGTTGCGTCAAAGAGCTCGGTTTCCGGGGCGCGCTGGTGAACGGCTTTTCCCAGGTCGGCGACGCCGAGACGGTGGTACATTACGACCTGCCGCAATACCGGCCGTTCTGGGCTATGGCCGAGCGGCTCGATGTGCCGTTCTATCTGCATCCGCGCAACCCGGTGCCGCGCGACGCCAAGATCTATGACGGCCATGGTTGGCTGATGGGCCCGATCTGGGCGTTCGCCCACGAGACGGCGGTGCACGCGCTGCGCTTGATGGGCTCAGGGCTGTTCGACGAACACCCGCGGCTCAATATCGTTCTCGGCCATCTCGGCGAAAACCTGCCTTATGCGATGTGGCGCATCGACAATGCCAATGGTTGGATCGAGCATCGCCACAATTATCCGGCCAGGAAGCCGATGCGCGATTACTTCTGCACCAATTTCCACATTACGACGTCGGGTAATTTCCACACCCAGGCGCTGATCGACGCCATGCTGGTGCTCGGCGCCGACCGCATCATGTTTTCAGTCGACTGGCCGTTCGAGAATATCGACCACGCCGCGCGCTGGTTCGACGCCTGCCCGATCAGCGAACCCGACCGCGCGAAGATCGGGCGGGAGAATGCGGTGAAGTTGTTCAAGCTGGCGTAAGCGTCCTTCCGGGCTCGCGGGCTAATACCCGCACCCGGTATAACGGGAAAGCTAGCTCGCCTCGCGCAGCTTCACCGCGCCCTGCAGATCGACCGAGACCAGTTGCGACACGCCGCGTTCGGCCATGGTGACGCCGTAGAGGCGGTTCATGCGCGCCATGGTGATCGGGTTGTGCGTGATGATGATGAAGCGCGTCTCAGTCGAGCGCGTCATTTCGTCGAGAAGGTCGCAGAATCGCTCGACGTTATAGTCGTCGAGCGGCGCGTCGACCTCGTCGAGCACGCAGATCGGCGCCGGATTGGTGAGAAACACGGCAAAGATCAACGCCAGCGCGGTGAGCGCCTGCTCGCCGCCTGACAAAAGCGACAGCGTCGCCGGCTTCTTGCCCGGCGGTTTCGCCATGATTTCGAGCCCGGCCTCGAGCGGGTCTTCGCTCTCGATCAGCTGTAGCTCGGCATTGCCGCCGCCGAACAGTTCGCTGAACAGCTTTTTGAAATTCTCGTTGACGATCTGAAACGACGTGAGCAGCCGCTCACGCGCTTCATGGTTGAGGCTGTGGATGCCTTGGCGCAGCCGCCTGATCGCCTCGATAAGATCGTCGCGCTCGGTGGTGAGCTTGGTGTGCTGGGCTTCGACCTCTTGCAGCTCCTGCTCGGCAAGCAAATTTACCGAGCCCAGCCGTTCTCGCTCCTGCTTGATGCGCTCGATCTTGGCCTCGACCTCGGCGATCGATGGCACCGGCGTGTCCGGCTTGAACTCGGCGATCTCGGCTGCCGCCGCCGGTTCGACGCTCAATATTTCGCGGATCTCGTGCTCGACGTCGGCAAGCCTGCGCTTGGCGGCGTCGTGGCGTTCGTCGGCGCGCGCGGCTTCGGCGCGGGCTTCGCCGACCGCTTCAAGCGCGATGCGCGCGGCCTTATCGGCTTCGGCGAGGGCGGATTCTGACTCCGCCAGCCGATCGGCCGCGGCGCGGCGTTCGGCGGTTGCCGTTTCGATCGCGCCGATCAGCGACTGCCGCTCGGCTGCGAATTTTTCTGGCGCGTGGATCAGTTCAGTGCGCTCGGCGGTTGCTTCCTGGCTGCGCCGTTCGAGCGTTTCGATCTGCGCCGTGGCGCTGTCCTTGCGCTCGTTCCAGGCCTGCCGTTCGGCGGCGATCGCGGCCAAGCGGTGGTTGGCAAGCTCGGCCTCGCGCGTGAGCGTCTGCGCTTCGACCCGCACTTCGGCGCAGGCGCCGCGCTCCTGCACGATGGCTTCGTTGATCGCGGCGAGTTTTTCCTCGATCGCGGCGGCGACCGGCAGCGCGGCCAACGCCTGTTCCGCTTCGGCGCGGGCGAGTTGGGTTTCGTCGCGGCCGGCGACGATGCGCTGCCGTGCTTCCCGGAGCGCCGACATGCGTGCCGCGTTGCGGCTGATCTCGCGTTCGGCGGCGGCATGGTCTTCGCGCGCGGCATCGGTCGAGTGCTGCGCATCGCGCCAGTACGCGCGCGCCTCGGACTCCGCGGTGGCGGCGGCGGCGACCGCGGCTTCCGCAGCCTCGACGGCAAGGCGTTTTGCCTCGACGTCGGCGCGTGCGGCGACGAGTTCGCCCTCGATCGCTTGTAGGCGGCCGCGTTCGGCAAGCCTGCGTGCCGCGCCGGTCGGCGCGTGGGCCGCCACCGTAAAGCCGTCCCAGCGCCAGTAATCGCCCTCGGCCGACACCAAGCGCTGGCCCGGCTTGAGCAGGCCGGGGATGGCGGCAAGGCGGGCACCCTCGGCGCGCTCGACGACGCCGATCTGGGCGAGGCGGCGTGCCAGTTCCGGCGGCGCTTTGACATATTCCGCCAGCGCCGTGACGCCCTCGGGCAGCGCGGGATCAGACGGATCGGCCGTCGCGCCGGCCCAGCGCATTGGCGCGGAGTCGCCCACCGGCGCGTCGAGATCGTCGCCCAATGCGGCGCCAAGCGCCTTCTCGTAGCCCTCCGTCACCGTGAGCGCATCCATCACCGGCGGCCACAGGTTTTTGCTCTCGACTGCCAAGAGCTTGCTGATGGTCTTGGCTTCGGTTTCCAGCCGTTGCACGCCGCGCTCGGCGGTCGCGAGCGGGGCACGCGCCGCGTCGATCTCCGCCCTGGCGCGACGATGCGCGGCTTCCGCGCTCTGCGCTGCGTTTTCCGCTTCGGCGAGCGCGGTCTGCGCTCCGGCAAGCACCGCTTCGAGCGCCGGCAGATCGGGCGCGCCGCTGTCGGTCGCGGCAAGGCCGGCATCGATATTGATCAACTCGGCTTCGAGCCGCGCCGCGCGCTGCTCATGCTCGCGAAGCGCCGCCTGAAGCTGATTGCGGCGCGCGGTCAGATCGGCGAGCGCGCCGGTGAGATCGGCGAATGACTTTTCCGACACGGAGAGCGCAGCATCTGCCGCAGCGACCCGTTGGTTGACGCCGGCGAGCCGCGCGTCGCCTTCCTGCGCCGCCGCTTTGAGCGCGGTCTCCTCGGCGTCGAGGCGACCGAGCGCCGCTTCGGCGTCGGCCGCGAGCGCCCGCTCGCGGCCTAAGTCGGCTGAAAATTGCTCGATGCGGCGGTCGAGTTCGCCGATGCGTTCCTTGGCGCGCGCCTCCTCGCGTTCCAGCGTTTCGCGCGCGATCAACAGACGCTGTAGCGCCGCTGCGGCCTTGGCCTCGGCCTCGCGCAGACCCGGTAGCACAGCGGCGATGTCCGCCTGGCGGGTCGATACTTGCGCCTGTTCGCCCGTACGCGCCGCGACGACGCGAACGGCTTCATCCTTGCTGTGCTGGGTGACCCCGACCTCGGTCGTGGCATCGATCCAGCGCAGGTGGAGCAACAGCGCCTCGGTGCGGCGCACCTGGGTGGAAATATTGCGGTAGCGCACTGCCTGCCGGGCCTGGGTCTTAAGCGCCGCGATCTGGCCGGCGAGTTGCCCAATGACGTCTTCGGCGCGCGCCAGATTTTGCTCGGCGGCCTTCAGCCGCAGCTCGGCCTCGTGGCGACGCGCATGCAGTCCAGAAATGCCGGCGGCCTCTTCGAGCACGCGCCGGCGCTGATCGGGCCGCGCCTGGATGATTTCGCCAATGCGGCCCTGGTGCACCAGCGCCGGAGACCGCGACCCGGTCGAGGCGTCGGCGAACAACATGGCGACGTCGCGGGCGCGCGCCTCGCGGCCGTTGACGCGGAAGGTCGAGCCCTGCTCGCGCATGATGCGGCGGGAGACTTCCAGCGCCTCGAACTCGTTGAAGGCGGCCGGCGCCGTGCGGTCTGAGTTGTCGATCGAAACCGCGACTTCGGCATGGTTGCGCGCCGGGCGGCCGGTGTTGCCTGAAAAGATGACGTCGTCCATCTCCGAGGCGCGCATCGCCTTGTAGGAGGCTTCGCCCATCACCCAGCGCACCGCCTCGACCAGATTGGATTTGCCGCAGCCGTTCGGACCGACGACACCGGTCAATCCCGGTTCGATCTCAAAATCGGTTGGTTCGACGAAGGACTTAAAACCGATCAGGCGCAGCCGCGTGAGCTTCATTCGCTTGGTACGTCCATCACTTGTTATGTCCAGATCCCCTTGCGGCGGTAGCCAAGGGAATCGCTGCGGGTTCACGCCAAGGCTTCATGCCGCAAGCAAAAGTCCTTGGCGCGGGGAGGGGTGCCGCAACGGCGCGGAGAATGAATCGTCACCCCTCCGAGCGCAACAGCGCTGCCGATTTATCCAGACTTTCGTTGTCGGGGCGTCTGCCGGGGGCTCAGCGAGCGGCCGTCGAAACCGACCGGATCGGGGCGAAAAACCCTTATCCTTCCTTGAGATAGGGGTCTATTTCCTTGGCCATCTGGTCGATCGAGAGGTCCCCGATCAATTTCTTGCCGTTGATGAAAAAGGTCGGTGTCGAGTTGACCCCGAGCTTCTGGACGGCGTGATCGCGCACCGCCTGGATGGCGTCGAGCAGCTTCTGATTCGACAGGCACTGGTTGAACGCGTCTTCGGTCAGGCCGAATTGCTTGGTGATTTCCTTGAGCGGCGGGATCGGCTCCTTGACCACCCAATCGGCCTGTTTAGCGAACAGGGTCTCGACCACCGGCATATATTTTTCGTTGCCGGCGCAGCGCGCCAGCATGAAACCGGCGGCCGCCAGCGCGTCGAGCGGGAAAGCGCGCAGCGTGTAGCGTACCTTGCCGGTATCGATGTAGCGCTTTTGCAATTCTGGGAACGTTGTCGCCGAGAAATGCGCGCAATGCGGACAAGTCATCGAGGCATATTCGATGACCGTGACCGGCGCCTTCTCTGAGCCGATCATTACGTCGCCGTCGGGGCCTGCATCCGCCAGATCGGCGGGCGACGGCGGCGTGTCGTCGGCATGGGCCGGGCTGGTCAGGTAGGGCAGGAGACCGGCCGTAAATCCGCCCCCGGCGAGGCCGAACAATGCAGTGGCCGAGAGCAATCGGCGACGTGTAAGCGACAAGGGCAGCTCCTATTCAACAAGGGAATTCGTGGCGCAGGAATGTGGCATTAGCACGCCATCGCGCCAAGTCCCATTGCGCCAAGTCCCATTGCGCCAAGTCCCATGCAGCGAAGTCATACCGCCGCCGCGGTCACGGTCGCTTGATGGCCGCCCCGAGCCGCCCCAGCGCCTGCTTGAGCTCGTCGTCGCCGATGTCTGACAGCGTTGCGGCGACGCGCGCCGCCGCGGCAGGGTCAAGGACGCGCGCCGGCTTGCGCTCGGCGTGGCGCAGCGGCGCTTGGCGCAATGCCAGCCGCGCTACGGCACGCCAGCCGAGGAACTGGTTGACGCGTTCGCAGATCACGCTTGAGAGATGCTGCACCTCTATCGCAGCCGGCCCCTCGACCCGCAGCACCAGCGTGCCGGGTTCGCGGGCGTCGCCTTCGATCGGCCGCGTCCATTGGATCTTGATCGGCTCGCTGTGGGCGGCGACTTCGGCGCCGACAATTTCGGGCCAGCGCGTCACCAGTTCCGCGGAGGCAAAACCCTGCTTATTAAAAGTCTCGCCGACGACTTTGCCGATGAGGTCGCGCAGCGGCTTGGCGAACGGGCGAGCGGGCTTGTTCATGATACGCGGCTCTGTCATCCCTGCCCAACAAGGTGGCAATTTTGGCGGTAGCAGTGACGCTAGCAGCGAAAACGGCCGGGCGACAGCGCGGCAAGCGCCGGGCGGCGATTTCGTCACCGCAACCCACTGACCTGCTCGCTTGGTACGACCGCCACCGCCGCGTGCTGCCGTGGCGTGCACCGCCGGGCAGGCGCGCCGACCCGTATCATGTGTGGCTGTCGGAAATCATGTTACAGCAGACCACGGTCAAGACCGTCGGGCCCTATTACGCGCGGTTTTTGGCGCGCTGGCCGGATCTGGCCATGCTCGCCGCGGCGCCGCTCGATGACGTGCTCAAGGCCTGGGCCGGGCTCGGTTATTACGCTCGCGCCCGCAATCTGCATGCCTGTGCCCGCGCCGTGGTCGAACGCCATGGCGGAAAAATTCCGCAGAGCGAGCCCGAGCTGCGCGATCTGCCCGGCATCGGCGCCTACACGGCGGCCGCTGTCGCTGCAATTGCCTTCGACGCGCCGGCGACGCCGGTCGACGGCAATATCGAACGCGTGATCGCACGGCTTTATGCCGTCACGACGCCGCTGCCGGCCGCCAAGCCGGAAATCTCACGTCTCGCCCAGGCGCTAACGCCACAGAACCGGGCCGGCGATTTTGCCCAAGCCATGATGGATCTTGGCGCCGCCATCTGCACGCCCAAGAATCCCGCCTGTGCGTTGTGCCCCTGGAACCAAAGCTGCACCGCGCGTCTGCGTGGCGAGGCGGAGGCCTATCCGTATCGAACGCCGAAACGCGAAGGCGTCTTGCGCCGAGGTGCCGCGTTTGTTGCGCGGCGAGCGGACGGTTTCGTGCTGGTGCGGACGCGGCCGACAAAGGGACTGCTCGGCGGCATGACCGAAGTGCCGACGAGCGAATGGTCGAAAGATTTTGATGAAAATCGCGCGCTGGACGGCGCGCCGGTATTTGGCAAAGCTAAATTGCCGAAGCAGATCGCATGGCGCCGCGTCGCAGGCTTAGTGCGGCACGTCTTCACGCATTTCCCGCTCGAACTATCCGTTCATGTGGCCGACGTTCCCGCGCGCACGCCCGCGCCTAAAGGGACCCGCTGGGTCGCGCGCGGGGAGCTTGCCGGCGAAGCGCTGCCGAGTGTTATGCGCAAGGTTGTGGCGCATGCGCTCCCGCGAGATTGAACGCCGACAACAAACATGCTTGGAGGATCAGCAATGAAAACGCTGCTGCCATTGGCGGAGACCATCGCAAAGCGTTTGATCGCGCGCCGCGAGACCATCGCGGTTGCCGAATCTTCGACCGGCGGGCTGATCGCCGCGGCCTTGCTGGCCGTGCCTGGCGCGTCGGCCTATTTTCTCGGCGGTGCCGTAGTCTACACAAAATCCTCGCGTGCGGCATTGCTCGCGGTCGGCGATGCCGAGATGCGCGACTTGAGGCCAGCGACCGAGGCTTATGCGAGGCTGATTGCGCGCCGTGTGGGTGAGCGGCTCGGCGCGACCTGGGGTCTTGGCGAAACCGGCGCAACGGGACCAAGTGGCAACCGCTATGGCGATCCCGCGGGGCATAGTTGTATTGCGGTTGCCGGTCCCGCCGAACGCGCGATCACGCTGCGCACCGGTAACGCCGAGCGACTGGCCAATATGAACGCCTTCGCCAAACGTGCGCTCGAGCTTCTCATTGAAGTCGTGCCCGGCACATAGCGCGCGGCTTTACTGGGCGGCTCCGCTCATTTCCGCGCGCACTTGCGCCCGCAACGTATCGATCACGGTCAAGCCTTGCGGCGTCTCGATGTGCCAGAACGTCCAGCCGTTACAGGCTTCGAGGCCTTGCGCCAAGGCGCCGATGCGGTGGATGGAGCCCACGGATTCGCCGAGCGATAGTGCGCCGTCGGCGCGAACCAGCGCCTTATGCCGCCGCTTGGCGTCGACGAGTTTTATGCCGGGCGATACCAGGCCGCGTTCGATGAGCACCGAGAATGCCACGCGCGGCGCCTCGCGCGCGGTCATAAAGGAGGCGAGCGCGGGTTCCGCCATCGGTTCGGTCGCGCCGATGCGGCGCTCGGCGGCCGCGGCGTAACCGCGATCGCGCTCGATGCCGATGAAGCGGCGGCGCAGACGGCGGGCCACGGCGCCGGTGGTGCCGGTGCCGCTGAACGGATCGAGCACGAGATCGTCGGGGCGGGAGGCGGCGAGAATGACGCGGGCGAGCAAGGCTTCGGGCTTTTGCGTCGGATGCAGCTTCTTGCCGTCTTGGCCTTTCAGCCGCTCCTCGCCGGTGCACAGCGGAATGAACCAGTCGGAGCGCATCTGGACGTCGTCGTTACCCGCCTTGAGCAGCTCGTAATTGAAAGTATAATTACGTTTTGCGGCGTCGCGGGCCGCCCAGATCAGGGTCTCGTGCGCATTGGTGAAGCGGCGGCCGCGGAAATTCGGCATCGGATTGGATTTGCGCCAGACGATGTCGTTGAGAATCCAGAAATCGAGATCCTGCAGTAGCGATCCGACACGGAAAATGTTGTGATAGGAGCCGATCACCCACAGCGTGGCACTGGGCTTCATCACCCGGCGCGCAGCGATGAGCCAAGCGCGGGTGAAATCGTCATAGGCTTCGAAGCTGGAAAACTTGTCCCAGTCATCGTCGACGGCATCGACGCGGGAATCGTCGGGACGCTTGAGGTCGCCGGCAAGCTGCAGATTATACGGCGGGTCGGCGAAGACGAGATCCACCGACTGCGCCGGCAGCTTCGTCATTTCGGCAACGCAATCGCCGATCAAGATGCGCGCCGGCGCTCGCAACGCCGATGGCGAGCCTTGGGACTCAAAACTCACGCGGGGCGCCCTTGCGGACGCCCCGCGACGCGACACAACCATGACTCAGAACTCTGACTCAGGCGACGCGATCGGCGACGCGGGACCTACAACCGACGAGCCGGATCATGGTCGCTCAAGGTAAAAATCCGCTTAATCAAAACCCCGCGAACTAGGCAATAAATGCCGGGAAATACTTGGTTAATCGAGCGTTACGGATTGCTGTTCTTGGTCCGGCGCGCGGCACTAAAATCAGATATGCGAAGCGTCCGCGCATTGCGGATTTGCTCAAGGAGAATGCAACATGCGCACCGATGATTTCCGTCCCAGCGACAATGTCGAAGACGATCGCGAAGCCAGTACGTCGCGCGGCGGCGGCGTGCCGGGCGGGACCGGCAGCCTTGGTATCGGCACGGTCATCATCATCGGCTTGATCAGCTGGTACTTCGGGATCGATCCGAGCGTGCTGCTCAATGGCGCGCAAATCCTCACTGGCGGCGGGACAACATCGCAGCAAACCAGTCAGGTTCCTCAAGTCACGGCGGCCACACCGAACGACCCGACGGGAAGGTTTGTCGCCTTGGTGCTCGGCGACACCGAGGACCGCTGGACGGAGATTTTCGCCGCCAGCGGCAAAACCTATCATCCGCCGAAACTGCGGCTGTTCTCCGGCTCGGAGCCGACGCCCTGCGCCTTCGCTCAATCGGCCATGGGGCCGTTTTATTGTCCGCGCGATCAGCGCGTTTATCTCGACACGTCGTTCTTCGACGATCTGCAGAGGAAGTTCGACGGCTGCTCCGACAGCCAGGCCTGCAAGTTTTCCGAAGCCTATGTGATCGCCCATGAGGTCGGCCATCACGTTCAGAACGAACTCGGCATCCTGCCGCGGGTGACGCAGGCGCAACAAGCCGCAGCCAGCAAGGTCGAGGCGAACCAACTGCAGGTGCGCGTCGAGCTACAGGCCGACTGTCTGGCCGGCGTCTGGGCAAACCGGGCGCAGCAAAAGCACAATTTTCTTGATCAGGGCGATGTCGATCAGGCGCTGCAGACCGCGTCCGCGATCGGCGACGACCGCCTGCAAAAAGAGATGCAGGGTTATGTCGTCCCCGACGCCTTCACCCACGGCACATCCGAGCAGCGCAAACGCTGGTTTCAGAACGGCTTTAATTCCGGCCAGATCTCGGCCTGCGATACCATGGCGGCGCGCGCGCTTTAGTGTAATATGACTGTCTTATTCCGCCTGCTCCCGCCTTGCCGGGGTGGGCGGGCATTAAGTTGCGTGCGGGTCTGTTCATGCCAGGAATTGACGAAAACAAACAATTCGTGCCGCTCAAGATCGCGGTGCTGACGATCTCCGACACCCGCGACATGAAGGACGACAAGTCTGGCGCGTTGCTGGTGCAGCGTATCGTCGCCGCAGGCCATTACGTCGCCGAGCGCAGTTTGGTCCACGACGACGTCGATGCCATCCGCGCGCGGGTCAAAGCCTGGATCGCCGATGCCATGATCGACGTGATCATCACCACCGGCGGCACCGGCTTCACCGGCCGTGACGTGACGCCGGAAGCGGTCGAGCCGCTGTTTGAAAAAAAGATGGACGGCTTCTCGGCGCTGTTCCTGGTGATCAGCTTCCCGAAGATCGGCACCTCGGCGATCCAGTCGCGCGCCACCGCGGGCGTCGCCGGTTCGACCTATATTTTCTGCCTGCCGGGTTCGCCCGGCGCCTGCAAGGACGCCTGGGACGAGATCCTGGTGCATCAGCTCGATTACCGCTACGGGCCGTGCAATTTCGTCGAGATCATGCCGCGGCTCGATGAGCACCTGCGCCGGCCGAAGGCGCAGGGCGCTTCGGTCTGACACACCAGGCGGCGAAAATCGTGAATCCGGCGCGGTCGACCCGGGACGGCTATCTGCGGCCGCTTAGCGGCTTCTTGCCGCCCCGAGGTCTCCGATTGCGCCGCTCCTCGGCCGACAGCAACAACTTGCCGAGTAGCGCCGCCAGCTGCTGCCGCTCGGCGTGACCGATGCCCGATAGCGCTTCGGCGAGCGCTTCGAAATGCAGCTTGATCGAGCGGTCGGCGAGGATGCGGCCCTTCGCGGTCAACCGGACGATAGTGCCGCGCCGGTCGTTCGGATCGGGCAGCCGTTTGACCAGCCCTTCGCGCTCGACCCGATCGATGCGATTGGTCATGGCGCCGGAGCTGAGAAGGGATTCCCGATAGAGCGCGGTCGGATTGAGCTCGTACGGCGGACCGGACCGTCGCAGCGTGACGATCAGGCTGAACGATTCGAAGGTGAGGCCGATCGGGGCCAGCCAGCGCTCCGCGTCGCCGAGGAAGGTGGTCGACAGCCGCCAAATCCGCCCGAAAATGCCGAACGGCGACGGATCGAGGTCCGGCCGCTCGCGCCCCCATTCCGCCAGCAAGGCTTCGATGGAATCGCCGGACCTGGGTGAATCCGGCGAGGCGACTCGTTTCGGCCGCCGAGATTGTCTTGACATTAAGATACTTGATGTCATGATTTCTTTTAGCAGATGGATGGACGGCGCGCGACTGCAAAGAATGGGTAACGACGCTTCTATGCGTGACTGCAGAGACTGATAAGGAGTTCGTCGTGCAAAAGACCTTTGTCCGCGGCACTTGGCAACAACACCGTGCGTTTTCGCCCGCGGTTATCACTAGCGGTCCCGGCACGGTCATTTACGTCGCCGGCCACACCGGGCAAACCGCCGACGATGGCCATTCGCTGGCCGGCGATTTCGAGGCGCAATGCCGCCAGACCTTCCGCAACGTCGAAAGGACCCTGGCCGAGGCCGGCGCCGGTCTCGGCGATCTTGTGACCATGACGGTTTTTCTGATCGATGCGCGCTACACCACCCAAATGACCGAGCTGCGCGCCGAAATTTTCGGCAGGGACTTCCCGGCCAGTGCCGCGGTGACCGTGAGCGGGTTCGCCCAACCTTCGATTTTGATTGAGGTGCAAGGAATCGCGGTCCGGCCATGACGGCATACCGTGCGCCCACTCGGCATTTCGGAACCGGCAGCCGGCCGTTCCTGTCGCGTCGGCGCTCCGAGGCCGACTGATGGACATCGTCGTCGAAAACCTGGTTCAGGTCTTCGGCGAGGCTCCGCGTGAGGTGCTAGCGCTCGACCGCGTGAGCCACCGATTTCCGTCGGAGCGCTTCACCTGCATTCTCGGTCCGAGCGGCTGCGGCAAGAGCACGATGGCGCAGATCGTCGGCGGCATCGAGCCCTACACCAGCGGCACCGTCACGGTGGGGTCCGACGGCCAGCCGCTCGGTACGCACTCGGTGATGGTGTGGCAGCAGCTCAATCTGTTTCCCTGGCGCACCGTGATCGACAATGTCGCCTTCGGCCTGGAAATCCGGGGCGTGGCGAAACCGGAGCGCAACGAACGCGCGCGCCGGCTGATCGCTTCGGTCGGCCTGCGCGGGTTCGAACAGCACCGGCCGCCGCAATTGTCGGGCGGCATGCGTCAGCGCGTCGCCTTGGCGCGCGCCCTGATCATGGAACGGCCGGTGATGCTGATGGATGAGCCGTTCGCCGCGCTCGATGCCCAGACCAAGATCGTGATGCAGGAGGAACTCGTCCGCATCTACGAGCGATCGAAGCGAACGATCCTGTTCGTCACCCACGCCATCGACGAAGCTATTCTGCTCGGCGACGAAGTGGTGGTCATGACGGCGCGGCCCGGCCGCATCAAGGAGGTCATCCCGATCGACCTGCCGCGACCGCGGTCGCAGGAGATGGTTAATACGCCCGCGTTCGGACGGCTCTACGACCGCGCGCTGCATCTCATCCGCGAGGAAGTTCTCAACGCGATGAAACAGCAGGAAGCGATGGTAGGCTAGCGCCATGGCAGTGCGTGCGAGGACGAAGAGCAAAACCCGGCGGTTGGCGTACCTGGCCGCACCCTATCTGGTGATCACCGCCGTCCTGGCGGCGTGGGAGTTTGCCGTCCGCTTCAATGGCATCCAGCCCATCTTTCTTCCGGCGCCGAGTTCGATCTTGAAATATCTGGTGGTCATGATCCTCGACGGGTCGCTGCCCTATCATTTGTCGATCACCTTTCTGCGCATCATCGCCGGCTTCGCGGTAGCGGGTGTCACCGGCATCTTCGTCGGTGTGGCGATGGGAATGTCGCGGTTGGCGGCGCGCCTGGTCGACCCGTGGATCGCCGCGCTCTATCCGCTGCCGAAAATCTCGCTGATCCCGCTCCTGATCATCTGGCTCGGCACCGGCGAGACCTACAAGATCGTCATCAGCGCCGTGACAGCTTTCTTTCCGGTGGCGATCAGCACGTTTTCCGCGATACGTCAGGTGGACAGCGGTCTGATCAAGGCGGCCAAGGACCTCGGCGCCGGGGTCAGGCAAATTCAGTTCAAAGTCGTCATTCCCGCCGCGCTGCCCGGAATCACCTCCGGACTGCAGCTCGGCATGGGCGTGACGATCATCATGGTGGTCGCGGCGGAGATGATCGGCGGATCGAGCGACAGCGGCATGGGCTATCTCCTGATCCATGCCGGGCAGGTGATGGAGACCGAAAAGGTCTTCGCCGGACTCATTGCGCTCGCGATTTTCGGCGCCGTCATTACCGGCGTCCAGAAGCGGATCGATCGTTTGGTGGCTCCCTGGGTCGAGCGGGAGCATTGAGGCCATGCCGGCAAGCACAGAAATCGGAGGTTTTTTATGAAGCTTTCTCATGCACTGGCGGCGCTGTTGGTTGCGGCGGCGGCATGTGCCGCTCGCCCTGCGGCCGCGACCGATGTCGTGCGCGTTGGCGAGGGCCCGTTCATCACCGGGGGCGGCTTTTTCATCGCGCAAGAAAAGGGCTATTTCGCCAAGCTCGGCGTCGATGTGCAGCCGAAAATGTTCATTGACGGCGCGCTGGCTGTGCCGTCCCTGATCTCCGGTGAAATCGACATCTCGTTCATGACCGCCAATGCCGGCCTGTTCAACTCCGTCGCCAAGGGCGCGCCTTTGGTATTCGTGCTGGATCGCGGCAACAACAAGAAGGGCCGCGGCTATACCGTCATCAACGTGGCGCAGGAACTTTACGACGGCGGCGTGACGTCGATCGCCGATTTCGCCAAACTCAAGGGCAAGCGCATCGGCTTGAGCGCGACCGGGAGCATCAATCAGTATCTATTCGCCAAGGCGCTGCAAAACGCCGGGCTCGATCCGCGCAAAGACGTGCAGTGGGTCACCAACCTGCCGCAGCCCGACCTGATGAAGATGCTCGGGCAAAAGCAAGTGGATGCAACCGATCTGGCCTATCAGTTCGGCTATTTCGCGCAGAACAACAAATGGGGCCCGATCGTCGCGGTCGACGATGAAATCGATCCGGATGGAGCAGTCGGTCTTTATGCCGCCCGTCGGGACTTCGTGCTGACCAAGCGGGACGTGCTGGTGCGTTTCGCCATGGCCTATCTGCAGGGCGTGAAGGAATTCAATGCCGCTGCCGGCGATCCCGACGCGCACAAGGACATCGTCGAGATTCTCGCCCGCAAAACCGCCCTGCAAAAGCCGGAGCTGGTGCGCGCCATCGCGCCGAACTGGTCTTACACGAACGAAAATGGCATTCCGAACGTGAAATCAGTCATGGCGATGCAGGACTACTGGTCCGATTATTTCGGCTACGTCGAGAAAAAGGTGCCGGAAGATCAGCTGTTCGACCTCGCTATCGCACGCGACGCCAAAGCGCGGCTCGATCGCGAGAAGCCGTTTGGCGACTGATCCGCGCCGCGTACAATCGAGCTTCGATTGCGCGCGGCTGATGCCTCACAGATCCATATCCCAGTGCTCGCTGACCACGGGCTGGCCCCAACTGTTGTGCTTTTCGCTGCGCGTGAGCTTGAAACCCGCCTTCTGATAAATGTGGCGCGCAGCGGTGAGCACGCTGTGGGTCCATAGCGTGATCTTCTGGTAGCCGGCGCTTCGCGCGAAGCGAATACATTCGTCGGTGAGATGCGCGCCAAGGCCGAGCCCGCGGGCTTTCGGATCGACCAACAGCAGCCGGATGCGGGCGACTTTCGCAGTTTCCTTGGCGAGGAAAATGCAGCCGACATTCTCGCCGTCCATTTCTGCGATCCAGCCGCGTTCGCGCCCGGCGTCGTAGTTGTTGACGAAGTCGGCCATGATTTGCGCGCAGACCCCCTCGAACGGCGCAAGCCAACGATAGTCCTGCGCATAAAGCTCGGCATTGCGTTTGACTACCCAGCCGAAATCGCCCGGCGCCGGGGCGCGCAGCTGATAGCGGCGCTGCTCCGCGAGCTTTGTCTCGGTATCACTGCCGAGCAGCGTCTCGATGGTATTCATCGCCGCGATCAAGCGCGCCTGGTCGGCGGGAGCGAGCCGATCGAGCATCGCTCCGGTGTCGCGTTGCGAACGGGCATCGAGCGGCGCGTAGGCTCGCTTGCCGCGCGCCGTAAGCGCAAGATGGCTTTGCCGGGCATCGCGAGCCGATGTGGTGCGCTCGATCAAGCCGCTTTTTTCAAATTTGCGCAGCACGCGGCTCAGATAACCGGCATCGAGATCGAGCGCACGGCCGACGTCGCTTGCGGTCGGCGATCCTTGCCGCGCGATCTCGTAAAGGACCCGCGCCTCGCCGAGCGAATAGGGGCTGTCGAGATAGGTCTTGCGCAAGACGCCGATCTGCCGCGTGTAAAAGCGGTTGAAGCGGCGCACCATTGCGACGCGAGTTTCGGCGCTACGTCCGTCGCGGTTCGGCATGGAAACAGCGTGGGCTAGATACTTGACTTAGTCAAGCATCTAGCCGCGCATCCAGGCGCTGGAGGCCAGCATGGCGATGCGGCGGCCGCCAATACGACGGATCAGTTCGGCTTCGGGATCGGCGGCATTTTCGCGATGGCCGCCGAGCGCATCATAATGGGATTTGGCGATGAGCAGTCCCTGCTCCGGACGCGGGCGCGCGCCGAGCGCAGCGAGCAGAAGCGACAGCGCTTCGCGCAGCGCCGGTTGGGCCGGTGCGCCGCGGCGGAATACCGCCGCGCGAGGTCCCGGCGCCACGTCCTCGACGAAGCGCCTGGCATCGACTGTCCAGGACTGGTCGAAGACGGTTCCCGGCCGCAAGAACAACAGCCAGGGCGCCCGGGCGGCGGCTGCGGCCGTCTTGAGCCGTAGGCCGAGCGGGCCCGCGACGACCAGGAAATTGCAGCCGGCGACGTCGGCGATCGCCGCGGTCTCGTCGTCCGAGCCGGCATCGGCCACCAACACTTCGCTGACGAGGCCGTCGGTGGCGCCGGGCACCAGGACCGAAAGCGTCGGCACCAGCGTGCGTTCCGAATTGTGGGTGGGGATGATGACGCTCAGCATGCGCCGCGGCTCGCGCCGCTCTCCGCCCGGCTGACTATGGCCATTGCCGTCCTCGAGGCTCAACAGCCCTGATACGACCGGCTCCAAGGGACGCCAAGGGGTGCGCGCCGATAGTTATGGGCATTTTCCCCACTCAAACCCCGATCACGAATATTTGTTCTTGTTTTGTTCGTATCGTGACGTTAGGTTTTGGGCCGGGAGTCGTCAGGTCGTGAGTCCTCCCGAGCGATGAACCGTCACGAATGGGTCGCCTTGAATGCGTAACTTGTCCGCTCTGAAACGCCCGCCGGCACCGCTGCTGCCCTCCACGCCGGCGGGCGAGCCGGGAAACGCCGTCGATCGCGAGCGCCGGCGCGGCCGCGGCACTTTGTCGAACGTCGCGGGCCGCTATGAGCCGCTCGCGCGCGTTGCCTTTGATGACGGATGGCAGGATCGTGAGGAGTTGCCGCCGTTCAAGACCACGGTGACGGTCGACGCCACGCGCAAAATCATTACCCGCAACGACTCGCCCGATGTTTCCTTCGACCGTTCGATCAATCCTTATCGCGGCTGCGAGCATGGTTGCGTGTACTGCTTTGCGCGGCCGACGCATGCCTATCTCGGGCTGTCGCCGGGGCTCGATTTTGAGTCCAAGCTGTTCGCGAAGCCGAACGCTCCGGAATTGCTGGAGCGTGAACTGTCGGCGCCGGGCTACGTGCCGAAGATCATCGCCATCGGCACCAATACCGATCCCTACCAGCCGATCGAGCGCCGCCATCAGATCATGCGCCGCATCCTCGAAGTCCTGGAACGCGCCGGTCACCCGGTCGGCATTGTGACCAAATCGGCGCTGGTGCTGCGCGATCTCGACATTCTCGCCCGCATGGCCAAGCGCGATCTGGTCAAAGTGGCGATCTCGGTGACGACGCTCGACGCAAAACTGGCGCGCACCATGGAGCCGCGCGCCTCGACACCGCCGCTTCGGCTCGACGCCTTGGCGCAATTGGTCAAAGCCGGCGTGCCGGCCTCGACTTTGGTCGCGCCGGTCATTCCGGCGCTCAACGACGCCGAGATCGAGCGCATCCTCGATGCGGTGGCGGAAACTGGCGTGCGGCATGCCGGCTACGTGCTGCTGCGCCTGCCGCTCGAAGTGCGCGACCTGTTCCGCGAGTGGTTGATCGCGAATTTCCCCGACCGCTATCGCCACGTCTTCAAGCTCATCCGCGACATGCGCGGTGGCAAGGATTACGATGCCACCTTCGGCAAACGCATGACCGGCTCCGGCCCGATCGCCTGGATGATCGGGCGGCGTTTCGAAATCGCTTGCGAGCGGCTCGGCTTCAACCTGGCCAGCGTAAAGACCACGACCGAGCATTTCCGCCACCTGCGGCCGGCCTCGCAACAGCTCGATATGTTCTAGTCCCCAATTGCATTCGTCGCGGGGTTGCGTCGGCAAAGCGCTCCGCGCACCATCGCGGCATGAGTCGTAATGGATCTGGTCGCAGTGGAATCGGAAAGGGCGCGGCGCGGCTGCCGCTCGACGAAGAGATCGCCCGGCCGACGTTTCGCCGCGAGCGCTCGGCGCTCAAGCGCGGGGTGTGGCCGATCGCCGGCTGTGACGAGGCTGGCCGCGGCCCACTCGCCGGGCCTGTCGTAGCGGCTGCCGTGATCCTCGATCCCGACGACGTGCCGCGCGGGCTCGACGACTCCAAACGGCTCACACCCGAACGCCGCGAGGTGTTGTACGAACGGATTTGCGCGCGCGCCCAGGTCGCGGTGGCGCTGGCGCCGCCGTCGCGCATCGACCGCGACAACATTTTGCGCGCTTCGCTGTGGGCGCTGGCGCGCGCGGTCTTAGCGCTTCCGGTCAAGCCGCGGCTGGTCTTTGTCGACGGCCGCGACCGCATCGATGTGGCTTGCGACTGCGAGGCCGTGATCGGCGGCGACGGTCTGGTCGCCTCGATTGCCGCCGCCTCGATCGTCGCCAAGGTGACGCGCGACCGGCTGATGGCTTGCCTCGGCTCAGCCCATCCGGGCTACGGCTTCGAGCGGCATATGGGCTACAGCGTGCCCGAACATTTTGCGGCGCTTAATCGGCTTGGTCCGACTATCCACCATCGCCGCTCGTTTTCCCCGGTAGCGATGGCGCTCGGCTTGCTGGGCGCTGAATCGGACGCCGCTGCCGGAGACGCGGTTGCGGAAGTATTGCCTCTCTAGCCCAGCGGCCGTATAGGGCACGGCCAAACAATCGTTTGGCGCTTACGTTTCCGGTGCCCGCCACTCCGATTTTTTTGCCAATGTTTTACGTCCCGCTTTACGTTGAACTGCTGCGCTCGCGCCCCGTTCTCGTGTTCTGGGTGGCGACGCTGGCGCAGGCGTTACTGTGGCTTGTTGCGCCGATGCTGTTTTACGCAGCGCCTCCTGCCGATCTGGCGCAGCTCCTCGCTATTGGCCACGAATTGCGCTTCGACGCCGAGGTTGGTCCGCCGCTCGCTTACTGGCTCGCCGAAATGGTGTTTCGTGTCGCCGGTCTGTTCGGCGTCTATGCATTGGCGCAGATTTGCGTGGTCACGACCTATTACTGCGTGTTCGCGCTCGGCCGTGCCATCGTCGGGCCGGCGCATGCCGCCATGGCCGTACTGCTGATGGTCGGCATTTCGCTGTTTACGGTGCCGTCGCCGGATTTTGGTCCACCGATCCTGACGATGGCGCTATGGGCCGTCGTGCTACTGCAGTATTGGCGCGCCGTGGCGCAGGGGCGAAAGCGCTCCTGGTACGTGCTCGGCGGCGCCGCGGCTCTCATGCTTCTCACCACCGACGCCGCGCTGATCCTGCTCGGCACGCTCTTGGTCTTCACCGCCGCCACCGAACGCGGGCGTGCAGCTCTCAAAGCGAGCGAACCTTGGGTCGTCGCGATCGGGCTCACGGTCTTTTTGTTCCTGCATCTGCTCTGGCTCGACGGCCCAGGCGACAGCCTGACGCCCGTGCTCAAACGGCTGCGCGAAGCGCAAGCCGCCGCTGCCAACACGGCGCTCTGGCTGCGGCTTCTGATCGCGCTTGTGCTGGCGCACGCCGGCGCCGCCATTTTGCTGGTGCTGGCGGCCGGCTGGCCACGGGTACGCGCTGGTCCGGCGCCGCCGCTCGAGCGGACGCCGATCACCCCGTTCGCGGTGAGTTTCACCAAGGTTTTTGCGCTGGTGCCGGGTTTGCTGGCGACGATTTTCGCGGTCCTAGTTGGGCAAACGCTGCCGCTCGGCGGCGCGGCGCCGCTGGTCGTGCTGTCCGGCCTTGCCATTGTCATTGCCGCCGGCGACAGCATTGCGCTTTATCATCAGCGCGTGCTCGGTTTCGCCTGGGCCGGCCTGTTGGTGGTGCCGGTGCTGTTCATACCATTGCTGATCGTGCTGTTGCCGTGGACGGCCGGCACCGACCTGCAGGCCTCGCAGCCGGCGAACGCGATGGGCCGTTACTTCGCCGACACCTTTGAGCGCCGCACCGGCCAACCGCTCGCCGTCGTTACCGGCGATCCGCGCACCGCAGCGCTTATCGCACTCGCCGCCCCGAGCCGTCCGAGCGTGTTTTTCGACGCCGATCCGGCGCGCTCGCCCTGGGTCACCGCCGGCGATATCCGCGATAAAGGTGCCGTCGTGGTCTGGCTGACCGCCGATACCGCACCAGTACCGCCGCCGGACATCAAGGCCTATTTTCCCGATCTTGTCGCCGAACTGCCGCACACCTTCGAGCGGCCGGTGCAAGGCCGGCTGCCGCCGTTACGGATCGGCTGGGGCGTGATCCGGCCGGGCAGCGTGGCGCCGGCGCATTGAGATGACGCAGCGGGTTTCCTGCGCAATGTTGCCGTTCCGATCCGCGGCAGCGTCTGCCGCGGAGAAGAAGGAGAAGATGCCATGAACGCCACCGCCTTGTCGTCGTGGCAGTTTTGGGCCGTGCTGTCGGCGGTGTTTGCGGCGCTGACGGCGATCTTCGCCAAGATCGGCGTCGAGAATGTGAACTCCGATCTGGCGACGTTCATCCGCACCGTCATCGTGGTCGCCGTGCTGGGGTTGATCGTCTACGCGACGCGGCAGTTTCAAAGTCCGGCGGAAATCTCCGGCCGCACCTACCTGTTTCTGTTGCTGTCGGGACTCGGCACCGGCGCGTCGTGGCTGTGCTATTTCCGCGCGCTGAAGCTCGGCAATGCAGCGCAAGTCGCGCCGATCGACAAATTGAGCGTGGTCCTGGTCGCCGTGTTCGGCGTCGCGTTTCTCGGCGAAAGGCTCTCGGCGGTGAATTGGTGCGGCGTCGCGTTGGTCGCCGCCGGCGCAATCTTGGTCGCGATACGTTGACTTGTGTTGCGCGTCAGTTCGCCAGCGCTTTCTTCAGCGCCAGGAAATCCCGCCAGACGAAGCGTTTTTGCAGTGGGCTGCGCAACAGGAATGCCGGATGGAACGTCGCCAGCGCGCGGATTTCGCGACTGCCGGTGTTGTAGGGAAACCAGCGTCCGCGTGATCGGGTGATGCCTTCCTTGGTGCCGAGCAAGGTTTGCATGGCAGGTCCGCCGAGACAGACCAGGATATCCGGATTGGCAAGCTCGATCTGGCGGCGGATGAAGGGCAGGCAGATCGCGGTCTCCTGCGGTGTCGGCGTGCGGTTGCCGGGCGGCCGCCACGGCACGACATTGGCGATGTAGGCAGTCGTGCGGTCGAGCCCGATCGCCGCCAGCATCAGGTCGAGGAGTTTTCCGGATCGGCCGACGAAGGGGCGGCCGGTGATGTCTTCGTCATAGCCGGGCGCTTCGCCGACGAACATGACGCGGCTGTGCGGATTGCCGTCGGCGAAGACCAGCTGGGTGGCGGTGGCGCGCAGCGCGCAGCCCTCGAAATCGGCCAAGAGCGCGCGCAGCTCGTCGAGCGTTTTGGCGTTGCGTGCGGCCTCTCGCGCGGCCATGACCGCGGCTTCGGGCGAAGCCGGCGCGCGTAATCGACCCTCTGCCACAGGGGGAGGCTCGGATCGTCCAACGGGTCCGCGCTCCGCTCCGCCCGATGGCAGGCTCCGGCGATCCAGGGAGGGGGCGTGTCGCGTGAGCGCCGCTTGGCCGCTGCCCCCCAATTGGACGGCAGCACTGTCAGGCCTGCCCCTTTCGGGGGGAGGCGGGTCTGCCATGCGGTCGACGGGCTCCTCGCCGACGAGCGCGTCGGCGCCGGCGTCGAGGTAGAAGGCGAGGAGCTCGCGGGCCTGGCGCTCGGGATTTTGGCTTTCGGGGTTCATGACTTGAGCGATCCAGCGATTGTCATCGCATTAAATTCGTGAAAAATCATCGGGTAGTTTTTTCGTTGTCGCATGATCTTTTCGGAAAACCGGTTGCGACTTTTCCGGATCATGCTTTAGCGCCCGGGACGGGGAGCGAGCCATGAACACATCTGAGCTTCCGGCCCGGGAGGCGATGGAATTCGACGTCGTCATTGTCGGCGCCGGCCCTGCGGGCCTCGCGGCGGCGATCCGGCTCAAGCAGCTCGCGCCCGATAAGTCCGTCGTCGTGGTGGAGAAGGGCTCCGAGGTCGGCGCCCATATTCTTTCCGGCGCGGTGATCGATCCGATCGGACTCGACAGCCTTCTCCCCGAATGGCGCGGCGAGGACACCCCGATCAAGACGGCCGTCAAAGCCGACCGCTTTTACATGCTGAGCGCATCGCGGGCGTTGCGGTTGCCGTCGAGCCTGATGCCGCCTTTGCTGAACAATCACGGCAATTTCATCGTCTCGCTCGGCGAGGTCTGCCGGTATCTGGCGCGCAAGGCGGAGGCGCTCGGCGTTGAAATCTATCCCGGCTTTGCCGCAGCTGAGGTCTTGTTCGAGAACGATACGGTTGTCGGCGTCGCCACCGGCGACATGGGCCTCGCCAAGGACGGCCACCACAAATCGGGCTTCGCCCGCGGCATGGAGCTGCGCGGCAAATACACGCTGTTCGCCGAAGGCGCGCGCGGCAGCCTGTCCAAGGCGCTGATCGAGCGCTTCAGTCTTGGGCAAGGTCGCGAGCCGCAGAAATTCGGCATCGGGCTCAAAGAGCTTTGGCAGGTCGCTCCCGACAAACACCGAAGCGGTCTCGTACAGCACAGCTTCGGCTGGCCGCTCGACAATCACACCGGCGGCGGCTCATTCCTTTATCATTACGACGATAATCTCGTCGCGGTCGGTTTCGTCGTCCATCTCAACTACCGAAATCCGTATCTGTCGCCGTTCGAGGAATTCCAGCGATTCAAGACGCATCCTTTGGTGCGCGACACCTTCGCCGGCGGCAAGCGGCTCTGCTATGGCGCGCGCGCCATCAGCGAGGGCGGCTGGCAATCAGTGCCGAAGCTGGTGTTCCCCGGTGGCGCGCTGGTTGGTTGCGCGGCGGGCTTCCTCAACGTGCCGCGCATCAAGGGCAGCCACAATGCGATGCTGTCCGGCATGCTCGCGGCCGAGCACGCCGTCGCGGCGCTGGTGCAAGGCCGCGCCAATGACGAGCTCGCGGCCTATGAGGATTCGTGGCGCGCTTCGCCGATCGGGCGCGATCTTTGGCGGGTGCGTAACGCCAAACCGCTATGGTCCAAGCTCGGAACCCTTGCCGGAATCGCGCTCGGCGGGCTCGACATGTGGACCAATACGCTCGGCTTCTCGTTGTTCGGCACCGTCAAGCACGGCAAACCGGATTTTGCGACGCTCGAACCCGCGGCGAAATGCCGGCCTATCGTTTATGCTAGGCCCGACGGCAAGCTCACCTTCGATCGGCTGTCCTCGGTCTATCTGTCGAACACTAATCACGAGGAAGACCAGCCGGTGCACCTTGTGGTGCGCGACCGCGCCTTGCAGAAATCGTCCGAGCACGACGTCTATGCCGGACCGTCGGCGCGCTATTGCCCGGCCGGCGTCTACGAATGGGTCGAGGAAGCCGGCCAGCCGCGCTTTGTCATCAATGCGCAGAACTGCGTCCACTGCAAAACCTGCGACATCAAAGACCCGAACCAGAATATCACCTGGGTACCCCCCGAAGGCGGCGGCGGGCCGAATTATCCGAATATGTGAGTCAGATGTCGCGGCTTTTGCCGGAATTCCGCTGCCGCGATTTCGCCGCCGTTCGGGCCTAAAGGCCGGCACGGCGCGGGAAAGGCGGGGCGGTTGCCGGGTTTGTGTCCTTGCGGGCATGCGGCAAAACGGTCATTCTCACGCCGACTGAAGACATCGGGCGCCCGATTCCCGCTTCGCCGCTTCAGTCCGCCAATATCCAGTTTGTAAATGGAGATGTCGTGATTCATTCGCTGCTGCCCCGGCATGCCGCCGTCGTTGGCATAGCCGTAGCTTTGAGCCTGCCCGCAGCGCTCACCGCCCAAGCTCTGGTGAGCCAAGCTCTTGCCGCCCAGGCGCCGGCGCAACAGGAACTCTTGCCCGAGAATGCCGCCGGCAGTTACTTGGCGGCGCGCCATGCCGGCGCCGAGCGCGATGCTGCGGCCGCGGCGGCCTATTATCTCAATGTGCTGAAACTCGATCCGCGCAATCCGGATCTGCTCGGCCGCACCTTTCTTTCGGTGCTTACCGATGGCGACGTTGACGAGGCGAGCAAGCTCGCCGAGCGGCTTCTTGCGGTCGATCATACCGATCGCATTGCGCGTCTGGTGCTCGGCATCCGCGAGCTGAAACAGAAGCATTACAGCGCTGCCCGGCAGGACTTCTCCCAATCGGTGCGTGGTCCGGTAACCGACCTGACGGCGACGCTGCTAACCGGATGGGCGCTTTACGGCGAAGGCGATTCGCACGCTGCGATCGACTCCATGGACAAGCTGTCGGGCCCGGATTGGTACTCCATCTTCAGGGATCTGCACGCCGGACTGATCCTCGATCTCGCCAACAACAAGAAAGAGGCCGGCAAGCGCTTCGAGCGCACCTACAAGGCTGACCCGACGGCATTGCGCGAGGTGCAGGCCTATGGCCGCTTCCTGTCGCGCACCGCCGGCAAGGACGATGCGCTCAAGATCTACCAGGCTTTCGACAAGGTGCTTCCGGATCATCCGCTCATCAAGCAAGAGATGAAGGAGGTTGCCGATGGCGTGAAGTTGCCGCCGCTCGTCGATTCGCCCCAGGCCGGCGCTGCCGAAGCGCTGTACGGGCTCGGCGCCTCGATCGGACGCCGCGGCGGCGAGGACTTGGCTCTCGTTTACCTGCAATTGGCGCTCTATCTCGATCCGTCGCACGCAATGGCGCTGCTTTCGCTCGGCGATCTCTATGAGGATCTTAAAAAGCCCAATCTTGCGATCAAAGCCTATGAGCGGGTTCCGGCGAGTTCGCCGTTGTCGCGCAATGCCGGAATCCAGCTTGCCGTCGATCTCGATTCGCTCGATCGCACGGCCGAAGCCAAGAAGCGACTCGAGCACGTCATTGCCGAGCATCCCAAGGACACCGAGGCGATCGTCGAACTCGGCAATATTCAGCGCGGCCGCAAGGAATTCGCCGACTGCGCCGAGACCTACGGCAAGGCCATCGACACCGTCCCGAACCCGGAGAAATCGAACTGGGTGATGTTCTACTTCCGCGGCATCTGCTACGAGCGATCGCACCAATGGCCGGCCGCCGAAGCCGACATGAAAAAGGCGCTCCAACTCTATCCCGAGCAGCCGCTGGTGCTCAATTATCTCGGCTATTCGTGGGCTGATCAGGGCGTCCATCTCGACGAAGGCATGGACATGATCCGCCGTTCGGTCGAGCAGCACCCGGACGACGGTTATATCGTCGACTCGCTGGGCTGGGCTTTTTTCCGCACTGGCAATTACGACGAGGCGGTCAAGAATCTCGAGCGCGCCGTCGAGCTCAAGCCCGAGGATCCGACCATCAATGACCATCTCGGCGACGCTTATTGGCGCGTCGGGCGCATGCTCGAAGCGCATTTCCAATGGTCGCACGCCAAGGACCTCAATCCGGACAAGGAAGACTTGCCCAAGATCGAGGCCAAGCTCAAAGACGGTCTGCCCCCCGATACTTCGTCGGCAGCCGACGCCGAAAAGCCCAATTCGGCCGATGCCGATAAGGCAAAAAAGGCCGGTAACGGCGGATAAGGCGCGTCTTTGGCCGCAAGTCTTGTCGAAACCGTGCTCGTCGAATCCGCGCCGGCCAAGGTCAATCTGACGCTGCGGGTGCTCCGCCGCCGCGCCGACGGCTATCACGACCTCGAAAGCCTGGTCGTGTTTGCCGGCGGCGGCGATCGCTTAAGCTTTACGCCAGGCGGCGCGCTCACACTAACGGTCGACGGGCCGCGCGCGGCGCATGCCGGCGAGATCGCCGACAACCTCGTGCTCAAAGCGGCGCGCGAGCTCAAAGCGCGTATCCCCGGCATCGCAATGGGCAGCTTTCGTCTCGAGAAGAATCTGCCGGTCGCGGCGGGTCTTGGCGGTGGCTCGGCCGATGCCGCCGCGGCGCTGCGGCTTCTGGCACGGGCAAACGCGATTGCGCCCCTCGACCCGCGGCTCTACGCGGCGGCGGCCGCCACCGGCGCCGACGTGCCGGTCTGCCTCGATCCGCGGCCGCGGTTGATGCGCGGCATCGGCGAACAACTCTCGGAGCCTATTGCTCTGCCGCCGCTGCCGGCCGTGCTGGTCAATCCCGGCGTGGCGGTCGCGACCAAGCTCGTGTTTGCCGGCTGGACGCCGGCCGCGAAATCTGACGTAGACGTCAAGCTCCCGGCGCTGGCAAAGATGTCGAGCGTCGAGCAGCTTTTGCGGCTCTTATCAGCGCAGACCAACGATCTCGAAGCCCCCGCGATCGCGATCGCCCCGGTCATCGCGGACACGCTCGCAGCATTGCGCGCTCTCGTCGGCTGTCGGCTTGCTCGCATGTCGGGCTCGGGCGCGACGTGTTTCGGAATATTTTCATCCGACCCGGATGCGGCGCAGGCGGCAAAGATTCTCTCCGCCGAAAATCCGAACTGGTGGGTAGGCGAAACCAAGCTCGGCTAATGCGTCCGCGCGATGCAGAAGTCCACCGTTTCGACCAGCGCGGCTTTCATCGCAGAATCGGGAAACAATGCCAGCGCGTCGCGGGCGATAGCGCCGTAATGGTGGGCGCGGCCGATGGTGTCCTCGAGCGCGCGGTGCTTGACCATCAAACCAATGGCGTGATCGAGGTCGTCGTCCGTGGTCTCGCCGCGTTCCAGCGTGCGCCGCCAGAATTCGCGCTCCGCGTCGCTGCCGCGGCGGAAGGCAAGCACGACCGGCAGCGTAATCTTGCCCTCGCGGAAGTCATCGCCGATATTCTTGCCGAGACGGGTCGCGGCGCCACCGTAGTCGAGTACGTCGTCGACCAGCTGGAAGGTGATGCCAAGGTTCATGCCGAACGAGCGGCTGGCAGCGGCTTCCGCCTTCTGTCGCACCGAAAGCGCCGGCCCGACCTCGCAGGCGGCGGCAAACAGTTCGGCGGTCTTGGCGCGGATCACCGCGATATATTCGTCCTCGGTGGTCGCGGTGTTCTTGGCGGCGGCAAGCTGCATGACTTCACCTTCGGCGATCACGGCGGCGGCGGCGGCCAGGATCTCCAGCGCCTTGAGACTGCCGACCTCGACCATCATCTTGAACGCTTGGCCGAGCAGGAAATCGCCGACCAACACGCTCGCCTCGTTGCCCCACAACATGCGCGCGGCCATGCGACCGCGCCGCAGCTCGCTTTCGTCGACCACGTCGTCGTGTAACAGCGTCGCGGTGTGCATGAACTCGACCGCGGCGGCGAGCTTGATATGGCCGTCGCCTGCGTAACCGGCGAGCCGTGCCAGAGCCAGCGTGAGCATCGGCCGTAACCGCTTACCGCCGGAATCGATAAGGTGCTTTGCCACCTCCGGGATCATGGCCACTTCGGAACCGGTGCGCGAGATGATGGTCGCGTTGACCCTGTTCATGTCGGCCGCGACCAGCTCGATCAGCGGCTCGATAGACGGCTCACGTGGACTTTCGAAGGGGACGACAACGGCCACTTAGGCTTTCTCCACAGCGGGCTGGGAAGCATGATTGGAGCTTGGGAGCATACGTGAGAGCATAGAAACGCTATGATGACAGGGCAAGTGCGTCGACAAAATTGCGCCGAACTTTATCGATTCGGCCGCAGCGGGTCACCGGCACCGCCAATTCGACGTGGCGGCGGAGAGGTGGAATGTCAAGCAACGAAGTGGCCACACAGAACCCTGCCGTGCCCAGCCTAGGACCAGATCGGCACGACGCCGGCCTCTACGATGTGGCGGTTCTAGTGCCTTGCTACAACGAAGAGCACGCCATCGCCAAGGTGGTCGCCGACTTACGGGCGGCGCTGCCGGCCGCGACCGTCTATGTCTATGATAATAATTCCACCGACGGCACCGTCGAAGCCGCCAAAGGCGCGGGCGCCGTGGTTCGGCGCGAGAGCCACCAGGGCAAGGGCTATGTGGTGCGGCGGATGTTCAACGACATTGAGGCCGATATCTACGTGCTGGTCGACGGGGACGCGACCTACGACGCGCCGAGCGCGCCGGCGATGATCGGCAAGCTCGTCGAGGATCGGCTAGATATGGTGGTCGCAATCCGGGTCGATCATGAGGCGGCGGCCTATCGCCTCGGCCACCGCACCGGCAACCGGCTCCTCACCGGCTTTGTCGCCCATATTTTCGGCCGTGCCTTCACCGATATCCTGTCCGGCTACCGGGTGTTCTCGCGCCGCTTCGTCAAATCGTTTCCGATCCTCTCAGGCGGCTTCGAGATCGAGACTGAATTGACCGTGCATGCGCTCGAACTCGAACTGCCGGTGGGTGAGGCCAAGACGCCGTATTATTCGCGTCCGGTCGGTTCTGCCTCAAAACTCTCGACCTGGCATGACGGCTTTCGCATTTTGTGGACGGTTCTCAAACTCTACCGGGCCGAGCGACCACTGCCGTTTTTCGGCGCCTTCGGCATGGCCCTCATCATCATGTCGATCGGGCTCGCCATCCCGCTCGTCATCACCTACGTGCAAGAGGGGCTCGTGCCGCGGCTGCCGACCGCGGTGCTTTCGACCGGGCTGATGCTGCTTGCCTTCCTCTCGATCGCCTGTGGCTTGATCCTCGACACTGTCACGCGCGGCCGGCGCGAGGCAAAGCTGATCGCCTATTTGGCGCTGCGCGCGCCGGGCGAGGAACGGCGGCGGAGCTGAAGATTTTGGGAGCACAGATTGCGTGAACTCGTTCGCACCAATGATGCCGTGCTGATTTCGGCGCTCGAGGCGCTGCTCAACGGCGCGCGCATTGCGCATATGGTGGTCGACCAGAATATGAGCGTGTTGGAAGGTTCGATCGGCATTTTTCCGCGCCGCATCCTGGTTGGCGATGATCAGATCGGTGCGGCGCGGCGCCTCCTCGAAGAGGCGGGTTTTGGCAGCGAGCTTCGCCCGCAAAGTTGAATCACCAAGGTTGCGTTGCATGGCGACTGAATTGCGCGCGGAACGCGGCGAGCTGAGCGAGGATGCCGTTCTCGGCGGCAGGCTTGTCCTGCGTCAGCCGCGGCGCGGTCATCGCTTCGGCCACGACGCGATTCTGCTTGCCGCGGCAACGCCTGCGCATGCGGGCGAAGCGGCGGTCGATCTCGGCTCGGGAGTCGGTGCCGCGGGATTGGCGCTGGCGCGTCGCGTTGACGGTGTTGCCGTGACGCTCATCGAGCTCGATCCGGTGCTTTCGGATCTCGGACGCGAAAACGCCGAGCGTAACGGCCTCGATCCGCGCGTGCGCGCGGTCTGTCTCGACGTCGCGGCGTCGGCTACCGCGTTCGGCGCCGCGGGACTTGCCCCGGAATCGGTCGATCACGCGCTGATGAACCCGCCGTTTAATGCGCCGCATAATCCGTCGCCGGACCCGGGCCGCCGCGCCGCGCACACGGCATCACACGACACGCTCGCGCAATGGCTGCGCACGGCGATGCGGCTGCTGCGTCCTGCGGGGACAGTCACGCTGATCTGGCGCGCCGACGGGCTTGGCGAGGTGCTCAGCGCGCTTGCCGCCGGATTTGGCGCGATCGCCATCATGCCGATCCACCCCAAACCCGGCGCGCCCGCAATCCGCGTGCTGGCGCGCGCGATCAAGGACACTAGCGGGCCGCTTGTGCTGCTGCCGGGCTTGGTGCTGGCCGAGGCGGACGGTAAGCCGAGCCGAGAAGCCGAGGCCGTACTGCGTGCAAATGCGAGTTTGCCTTGGGCCGCTTCCGCTTCGGCCGGGTGCTGATATCGGACTGAAACCGCTAATGAAATCTGGGAATACGTCGAGATAGGCGAAGGCGAATGCTGCTCAGCCGCAAGGCATCAGGCTGGGATCGAATCGGGCGTCGTCGCGCCACGCGGTGTGCTTTTCTTTGCTTCGGAGCGAATGGGACTATACGAAAAGCCAACGAACACGCCGATTATCATCAGGAGAAAATAGATCTTCATCGTTTCATTGCCTTTGCGGCGTGATGGGACTGACTGTCCAAGCAAAAAGCATTCCACGCATTAAGAATCGGTTACTTGAGGGTTAATGCGATACGTCTTATTCGAGCTTTCATGATTCAGCCGTGGACCGGAGAACGCGTCCGAGACGTTTACGGCCGCGCCGTAGCGGCGCTGCGCCCGCTCGTGCCGTCGCGTTTTCGCCGCGACCGACCGGTCGTGCCGGTGGTGCGGCTCACCGGGATCATCGGCTTTTCCACGCCGCTGCGGCCGGGCTTAAGTCTGGCCGGCATCGCCCGGACGCTCGATCGCGCCTTTGCCACGCGTAACGCCGCAGCTGTCGCGCTCGCCATCAATTCGCCGGGCGGCTCGCCCGTGCAATCCCATCTGATCTTCCGCCGCATTCGCGAACTGGCGCGCGAGCATGAGCGCCGCGTGATCGCCTTCGTGGAAGATGCCGGCGCGTCCGGCGGCTATATGATCGCCTGCGCCGCCGACGAGATCGTCGCCGACCCGTATTCGATCGTCGGTTCGATCGGCGTGGTCGGCGGCTCGTTCGGCTTCGATAAGCTGATCGCGAAGATCGGCGTCGAGCGGCGGCTCTATACGTCGGGTGAGCACAAGGCGATGCTGGATCCATTCCTGCCGGAGAATGCCGACGACGTCGAACGGCTGAAGAAGTTGCAGCGCGAAATCCACGACGACTTCATCGCGCTGGTCAAATCGCGGCGCGGGGCTAAGCTTAACGGCCCGGACACCGAGCTGTTCTCGGGTGAATATTGGACCGGGCGGCGGGCGTTGGAACTCGGTCTGGTCGACGCCATCGGCGATTTACGCAGCGTGCTGCGCGAACGATTTGGCGATAAGATCGTTACACCCGTGATTGCCGCCGAACGCGGCCTGTTTGGACGCCGCGTCTTCGGCGTTGCTCGGGGCGATGCAATGCAAGTCTCTCTCGCCGAGGACGCGATCTCGACCCTTGAAGCGCGCGCCATTTGGGCGCGCTATGGGCTCTAAAGCATGATCCCGAAAAGCGGTTTCCGGTATTTGGATAAGATCATGCTTACACGCCAAATAGGAGTTTAGGCATGCCGCCGCTCATCGTCCTCGCGCTTGGAGCCATGGGCGCGACCGTATTGGTGCGCTGGTGCGTCAAGGAAGTGCGCCGCGTCAATGCCGAGCTCGACGAAGTGCGCGCCCAGGCTCCTATCGAGCCGCTCGACCGTAACAGCCTGCCGAAATTGAAACCCGATCCGGAAACGGGTGAGTATCGGCCAGGGTAATGGGACCGGCGCAACCGAGGCGTTATTGGGTGTCCTTGATGTCGCGGTCGTGGACGACGCGGCCCCATTTCTCATATTCGGCCGTCATGAATTTGCTGAAGCTCTCGGGCGTGCCGCCGGCTGGCGTCGCGCCGGCTTGAATGAGCTTGTCGCGGGTTTGCGGATCGTCGAGCGCGGCGTTGACGGCTTGGTTCAGCTTGGTAATCACCGCTGCCGGCGTTTTGGCAGGCGCGAGCAGGCCATACCAATTCGAGGCATCGGTGTCGGGATAGCCCTGCTCGGCGAGCGTCGGCACATCGGGCAGAATGGCATCGCGCTTACCGGCTGCCGCGCCGACCGGCACCAGATTGCCGGCCTGGATTTGCGCGATCAGCACCGGCACGTCGGCGGACAGCACCTGGACCTGACCGCCGAGGAGATCGGTCAAGGCCGGGGCCGCGCCGCGATAGGGAACGTGCAGGAATTGGACGCCGGCCGAGGCATCGAGCAGTTCCTGCGCCAGATGCGGCGGCGAACCGATGCCGGTCGAGGCGAAGGGAATGGTGCCGGGCTTCGCCTTGGCCAGCGCGACCAGCTCTTTGACCGACTTGATGCCGGACTTCGGCGTGACGACCAGCACCTCTGTCACCGTGGTGACCAGCGCGACCGGTGCGAAATCGCGCAACGCATCGTAATGGATATCGGGCATGATATGCGGCGACACGGTCACCGCGCCGGCCGTGGTGAGGAAAAGCGTGTAACCGTCGGGATCCGACTTGGCGACAAATTCGCCGCCAAGCGTGCCGTTGGCGCCCGGCTTGTTGTCGATGATGACGCTTTGACCGAGCGAAGCCTTCATCTTCTCGGCGACGACCCGGCCGACGAAATCGGTCGGACCTCCAGGGGGAAATGCGATCACGATATGGATAGGGTGGGCGGGAAAGTCGTCCGCTTGCGCCACGGGCGCGGTGGCCAGCGGCAATAACGCGGCGGCTGCGAACAGGATGCCCCGAAGCTTTCGCATAATGTCCTCCCCCCGGATCAAGGCGTCGGTAATCTGCGGATCAGGTAGCAGGAATCGGGTATCAAGTCTCGTTCCCACCCCCCTGACCCCCGTTCCCCGATTTCCGGCGACTTGACCTGACCGGCGGGTTCCACCAACAACGGCATCATGGATGCTTCGATCGATTTGCCGCCTCACATGCGCCCGCAGCGCTCGTTCCAGGGCCTCATCCTCGCCTTGCAGCGCTATTGGGCGGATTGGGGCTGCGTCATTTTGCAGCCTTATGACATGGAGGTCGGCGCCGGCACCTTCCACCCGGCGACGACGCTGCGCGCGCTCGGTCCGAAGCCGTGGAATGCGGCCTATGTGCAGCCGTCGCGCCGGCCCAAAGACGGCCGCTATGGCGAAAACCCCAACCGCTTGCAGCATTACTACCAGCTGCAAGTGATCTTAAAGCCCTCGCCCGACGACTTGCAGGAGCTTTATCTGAAGTCGCTCTACTCAATCGGCATCGATCCTAAGATCCACGACATCCGTTTTGTCGAGGACGATTGGGAAAGCCCGACGCTCGGCGCCTGGGGGCTCGGCTGGGAATGCTGGTGCGACGGCATGGAGGTGTCGCAGTTCACTTATTTCCAGCAGGTCGCCGGCTTCGAATGCGCGCCGGTCGCCGGCGAATTGACTTACGGGCTCGAGCGGCTGGCGATGTATGTGCAGGGCGTCGAGAACGTCTACGAGCTCAATTTCAACGGTCGCGACGGCGCGCGAAAGGTGAGCTACAGCGACGTCTTTCTGCAAGCCGAGCGGGAATATTCGCGGCATAATTTCGAATATGCCGACACCGACATGCTGTTCGAGCAATTCCGCATGGCGGAAGCGG
>Ga0182013_10000173_pt1 | contig 82915 bp, 64 predicted proteins | sample 612S2MmetaG_FD_120487 | JGI IMG/M metagenome (GOLD analysis project Ga0182013, IMG submission 120487) | Permafrost microbial communities from Stordalen Mire, Sweden - 612S2M metaG | ecosystem: Environmental > Terrestrial > Soil > Wetlands > Permafrost | place: Sweden: Stordalen | collected... | reverse complement strand
GATTCCTGCTGCTGACTTTCGCGATGCGCGAGTATATCGGTCGCTTCGGATTGCTGACCGAATCGCACACGATTTTCGACGGCGTCACCTATACGGACGCGCACGTTACGCTCATCGGGATGTTGTTTGTGGCGCTGGCGCTGGCGCTGGGCGCGGCGATTGCGATTGTGGGCGGGGTGGTTCGCCCGCAGGGGCGCTGGCTGGCCGCGGCGATTGCGCCGGCGGCACTGTGTTATGTGGTGGCGGGCGCGGTGGGCTGGTATGTGACCACTTTTGTGGTGAAGCCGAATCAACTGGATCGCGAGCGGCCGTATATCGCCGATAACATCCAGTTCACGCGACAGGCTTACGCGCTGGATCATTTTTCGCAGCACGAGTTCCCTGCCGAGACGACGCCGGATGCGGCTGACCCGGCCGAGAACCAGGCGACTCTGGAGAACATTCGCCTGTGGGACGTGGAGGCGCTCAAGGACACGCTGCGGCAGGTGCAGGAGATTCGCACGTATTATGACTTTCCCGATATCGACATCGATCGCTACCAGATCGGCGGCGACCTGCGCGAAGTCATGCTTGCGGTGCGCGAGCTGAACGTGGAGAAACTGCCCGAGAGCAGCCACAACTGGATCAACGACAAGTTGATTTATACCCACGGCTACGGCATCACCATGAATCCGGTGAATGGTTTTACGCCGGAGGGACTGCCTAAGCTGTATTTGAGCAACATGCCGGTGCAGAGCAGCGTGCCGGGGCTGGACGTGACGCGGCCGGAGATCTACTTCGGCGAGATCACCGACAGCGACGTATATGTGAAGACGCATCAGCAGGAGTTCAATTATCCCGAGGGACAATCGAATAACCTGACATCGTACAAGGGCGATGGCGGCATTGTGCTGGGTGGGTTTCTGCGCCGCGCGCTGATCGCATTCGATCGCGGCGATGTTACGAAGCTGCCATTCAGCGACGATGTGACGCCGGAGAGCCGGCTGCTGATGCGGCGCAACCTGCGCGACCGCGTCTCGGCGCTGGCGCCATTTCTCACCTTCGATCGCGACCCTTACATTGTGGTTGGAGAGGATGGGCGCCTCTCGTGGATCATCGACGCATTTACGTCGTCCGACACTTATCCTTACTCTACCGAGAGTAATTTGGGTGGCCAGCCGATCAACTACTTGCGCAACAGTGTGAAAGTGGTGATCGACGCATATGACGGGAGCACGACTTTCTATGTTTTCGACAAGGCGGACCCGATACTGGCGGCATGGCGGGGCATCTTTCCCGATTTATTCAAAGATGCTTCCGAGATGCCGGCGTGGCTGCACAAGCACGTTCGCTATCCGGAGTTGCTGCTGAGCCTGCAGGCGCAGGTGTACGGGCTTTATCACATGACCAATCCCGAGGTCTTCTATAACCGCGAAGATTTGTGGACGGTGGCGACGCAGACGGGGATGGGCCAGGGCGGCGAGCAGACGGCGCAGGCCATGGAACCGAACTTTGTGCTGATGAAGCTGCCCGGAGAGCCCGGCCTGGAGTTTGTTGAAATTCTTCCTTTCACTCCGGCCAACCGCAACAACATGATCGGATGGGTGGCGGGGCGAAGCGACGGCGAGAATTATGGGACCGCAACGGTCTACGACTTCCCGAAGACACGGCTGGTCGATGGACCGCAGCAGATTGAGGCGCGCATCGATCAGAACGCGCAATTGTCGGGCCAGCTCACGTTGTGGAACCAGCAGGGCTCGCATGTGAAACGCGGCAGCTTGCTGGTCATTCCATGCGGGAAGGCGCTGCTCTACGCGGAACCGATTTATCTGCAGGCCGACCGCAGCCCGATGCCGGAGTTGCGGCTGGTGGTGCTGGCGCTGCAGGACCGGCTGGCCTACGGACCGAATTTTGAAACGGCGCTGGCTTCGCTGTTTGGCTCGGGGAGTTCGTCTGTGACTTCAACGGAGACGCAGCAGCCGGCACAAGCAGCCGCGGCCGGCGGAGCGCCGCAACCGGCGGCCGATGTCAACACGCTGATCGGGCAGGCCAGTCGAGACTTCAACGACTATCAGCAGCTGACGTCGCAGGGCAAGCTGGCGGAGGCGGGACAGAAGCTCGCCGATCTGAAGCACGTTCTGGACCAGCTGAGCGCGCATTCGAGATAGCGGCAGCATTGAGCAGGAAGTTGCCGGATGATGCAATGAGGCCGGTCTGCTTACGCGGGCCGGCCTCATTGCATTCAAAAACTATTTACTTCGAGACGCCGAAGGTGAAGGTCGTAGTGGAGTGGAATGTTTGTCCGGGATGCAGAACCGTACTGGGAAAATCCGGATGGTTCGGAGAATCGGGGTAATGCTGGGTCTCGAGGCAGAAGCCGCTGTGCTTCTGGTACTTGCCGCCGTGCCGGCCGGTGAAGGTTCCATCGAGGAAGTTGCCGGAATAGAACTGGATTCCGGGCTCGGTGGTGTCGACCGTCAATTTGCGGCCGTTTTCGGGATCGACTACCACGGCCGCCGGCCGCAGGGTTCCGGCCTGACCGCGAAGGACGAAGTTGAAATCGTAGCCTCCTCCGAGCTTCATCTGTTCGTTGTTGTCGTCGATGCGCGCGCCGATGACCCGGGGAGTGCGGAAGTCGAGGGGAGTTCCTTCGACGGGGGCAAGTTCGCCGGTGGGAATCAACCCTGAATCGACCGGGGTGAATTTATCGGCCAGGATTTCAATCTTCTGTCCCAGGATGTCTCCCTTGTCGTCGCCATTGAGGTTGAAGTAGGCGTGGTTGGTGAGATTGAGTACGGTGTCTTTGTCGGTGGTGGCGGAGTAATCGAGGCGCAGGGTGTTGTCCTCGAGTGTGTAACGAACCTTGGCGGTGAGCGTTCCCGGGAAGCCCATGTCGCCGTCGGGGCTCACGAGAGTGAATTCCACTCCGTTGGGCACTTCATGCGACTGCCAGACATGACTGTCGAAACCCACCGGGCCGCCATGGAGCGCGTTGGCGCCGTTGTTGATGGGAATCTGATACGACTTTCCATCGAGCGTGAACTTTCCCAATGCGATGCGGTTACCATAGCGGCCCACGACGGAACCGAAGTGAGTCTTTGTGTCGTTGAGGTAATCCTGCAGCGAATCGTACCCGAGTACGATGTCTGCCATCTTGCCGCTGCGGTCAGGGGTCCTGACGCTGACCAGTTTGGCTCCGTAGGCCATCACCCTGACTTCGGTCTGTGCGCTTTTCAGCGTGTAGATCGGGACGTCCGTTCCATCCGCGGTTTTTCCAAAAATCGACATCTTTACCTCTCCATGGGCAGCGGCGCAAAGCGCCATTGCAAGTGTGAACATCGTTGCAGTCAATCCAAACAGTCGCATCACAGTGTTCCCTCTGGGTTACAGGCTGATTCTGTCAGGCAAAGGACTCATTCGGCATTGTGCTCGGCCGGTTCAGAGCGCGCCGTGACAACGCTTACAGTCCATTCGTCAATATAGCCGAACTGGAAGGATTTGGTAATCAGGGCGGGGTACGCGGAGATGGCTATGACGCGGGTGCGCGTGTTACGCAAGCATGTTGAGGATGGAGGGGCGGATCCGCGCGGCCCGGGCGGGAATGCGATGCAGGTCGCCGCGAAAGAAGGCGTGGGACGACGAGCCTCTTCGACAGGCCTTTGGCAGCGGCATAAGGGGTAAAGCGGGCGAGGCGCCTCGATGGAAGCGCCCCGGTTATAACTTCGACCAATTCAGAATAGTTATCTTCCGCAACCGGAACTCATTCGGCGAGCGGCGATCGCTTACGCAGTTTTGGCCAGCGATATGGCTATCTGATTCTCGATCCAGGGATAGGTTTTGGACAAGCCTTCAAACAGTGGCTGCGACGGCTCCCAGCCCAGTTCCTTGCGGAGTAAGTTGTTATCGGAGTTTCTGCCGCGCACGCCGGTGGGTCCGGGAATATTCCTGATGTAGATTTTTTTGCCGGCTATCTGGGCGATCATAGCGGCCATTTGATTGATGGTGACCATCTCTTCGGAGCCGATGTTCACGGGGCCCGTGAAATCGCTCTCCATCAGCCTGCGAACGGCTTCGATACATTCGTCGATATAAAGGAATGAGCGTGTCTGCAATCCGTCGCCCCAGACCTCGATGGAACCGCCGTCTTCCTGCTCGGCAATCTTGCGGATCAGTGCGGCGGGAGCCTTTTCCTTTCCGCCGCGCCAGGTGCCCTCGGGACCAAATATGTTATGAAAGCGGGCAATGCGGACGTTGAGCCCGAAATTACGCGAGAAGGCGAGGTAGAGACGCTCGCTGAACAGCTTTTCCCAACCGTATTCACTGTCCGGCGCGGCAGGATAGGCGGTTTCTTCAGCACACTTGGGATTGTTGGGGTCTTCCTGATTGTAAGCGGGGTACATGCAGGCTGAAGAAGAATAGAAAATCTTCTTCACTTTGCGATGCGCGGCAAAGTCGGCCGCATGCAGGTTAATCATGGCCGAGTTATGCATGACATGGGCATCGTTTACCCCGGTGAAGATATACCCGGCGCCGCCCATATCGGCAGCAAACTGATATAACTCGTCGACGCCATCGTCGAGATTATTTTCCCAGCTTTCGCGGAGCCGAAGATCGGCGATGACGAAATCGTGGGCCTCGGAGGGGCTGAACTCCGGATTCTTGAGATCCACGCCGCGAACCCAGTAGCCTTCAGCCCGCAAACGCCTGACCATGTGGCTGCCGATGAATCCACCAGCTCCGCACACTAATGCCTTCTTGGCCGTCATGTCAGTTCTTCTCCTTCTTGTTTAGCTGTTCGAGTTCGAGCTCTCTGAGGATGAAAAAGGAGGAATGCCTTTTCGGGATGCAGTGTTTCACTCTGTGCAACTACCTTTATTCTCGCAGGGCTTAAATATGATTCTGAAACTCGATGCTAGCATATGTCGAACGGCAGATTCAACGAATCTCGCGCCGTTGAATCTACCCAACAGCCACTGAGTGAATTTCGTTTCGGTTTCATTTGAAGTTATTTAAAGCAAGAAGAATTGATATGGCGTCTGTGGCGGACACGCATTCCTGCTCGCGATTGGGCAAAATCGCTCAGTGATGTTTGCACAGTGAGGCTCTGTCAGCGCGGCGGCTCGTAGGGCTCAACACGGAGGAAGTTGGTGAGGATATCTCGCTCCTGGGGAGAGAAGGTTCCCTGATAGCGTGCAGAGTTGAGGACGATCTGGCGCTGATCGGGTGGAACCGAACGCAGATCCTGAAAGGCATGCTTGACCAGGGCGCGGCGATCGGGAGGCAATGATGCAAACTGGCCGCTGGCGGCGCTAAGACGCTGGCGGTCCTGCGGTGACATGTGTTCGATGGCCTCGCCGCGCTCAAGGCGGCGCTGGCGCTGCTCGGCGGGCATCTGGTTGAGCTGGTGCAGCTGTTGCGTCAACCGTTGCTGAGTGGCCGGAGGCAGACGGTTAAAGTTCGGATCGTTGCGCAGGAGGCGTTCCTGCTCCTGCGGGGGAAGATCGCTATGCCGATTGAGCCAGTCGCCCAGGTGTCCGGGGGGCGCGGCACCGGGATAGGCGTTTGCGGGCCGGCCCATCGAAATGCCAGGCCGTGCATACCCGTCGGGCTGAGAGCCGGGAAAAGCTGGACGGACGTTGGCTGCCGGATAGCTCTGCCCGGGGCGCTGGACGCCGGCGGCCTGAACTCCGCGCTGAAACTGGCCCTGGCCAGGATACGGCCTTGCAGCCTGATATTGGCCGTAATGATTTTGGCCCCCCTGGTAGGGCCGGGCTCCCTTGAACTGGCCCTGTTGCCGCGCTTGCTGTTGTGCTTGTTGACGGGGTTGCCGGCGGGCCTGTTGACGAGGCGCAGGAGCGCGCTGAGCGGGCGGCGCAGAATTGCGCTGAACCTCCCGCTGGCCGCCGGCATAGAGGGGAGACAGACACAGGAGCAGAAATCCCACGGCCAAGGCCGCAGGCCGCATTCTTTCCGCGCTCGAATTCCTGTTCACAAGTCTTTCTCCCGGCTCCTTAAGAGCGACTCCCCGCACAGCAGATTCTCAATCAGCTAGTCTCCGTCGTCGTTGCTGGCCGTGGACAGAGACTCCATCTGGTCGAGAAGCTGCGCGTTACTGTCGAGCGTCTGCAGATCGTGGACCACGGCGGCCTGGCTATTGGGTTGAGGGGTTTTGTTCCAATCATTGACGGTCAGGTCAAGATAAGTTCCGCCGCCGATCAGCAGCATGACGGTCAGCGCAGTGGCAACGAGGGGGCGGGCGTGGAGCCCAGGGCCATAGGCAAAGTCTGCGCGCAGGCGGGCGAACCAGGCCGCCAACAGGCCGGCCGGCGCGGACTCGCGCTCCTCGCGCATCCGCGCCTGCATACGGGTCATGAAGTAGGGGCTGGGCTCGGGAACCTGCCAGACGTCCAGCAGCCCCATGGTCGCCTTCAGTTCTTCCAGCTCACCCCGGCAGCCGTCGCACTCAGCAACATGCGCGTAAACCTTGGCAGACACCGACTCCGGATCGAGCAGCAGGTCCGCCAGCTTCGACTCCATTCCGGTGCAATTGTGCTTCATCTCATTCATAAGTTCCACCCCGCTCCCTGCCGGTGTCGCCCGGCTTCTTTCCACTTACACGAAATCCTTCAGCTTGTCCCGCAAGGTCTGGTAGGCGCGGAAGAGCAGCGATTTGGTTGCCGATTCGCTGAGCTTCAACACCTCGCCGATCTGCCTGTAATCCATGCCCTGATACTTGTGCATCAGCACAGCGGTTCTCTGCCGCTCGGGCAGCGCCATCACGTGGCTTCGGATGGCCGCCATTCGCTCATCGCGTAACATCCGCTGTTCCACGGACGGCTCATCGTCGGCCACGTCGGGCGTCGTTCCAGATTCTTCGTCCGGCGCATCCAGATAAATGGTCTGCGCGGACCGCTCATGCCTGGTGTCGCGGGCGTAATTCACGGCCAGGTTGGTAGCGATACGGTACAGCCAGGTGGTAAACCTGGCCTCGGCCCGGTAGCTGTCCCGAGCGCGGTATACGCGCAGAAACACCTCCTGCGCAAGCTCTTCGGCAACCGCCTGATTATGGACCATCCGGTAGAGGAAGTGGATCATTGCCCGGTTGTATTTCCGCACCAGGTAATTGAAGCCGCCTTCGTCTCCGGCAGCTACCCGCAGCATGATTGCGGCGTCGCTGGCCGGGTCTAAATCTGCGCGTAAGCCGAAGGCTGGATTGGGTGATCCGTCCGGTTCCAGCGCCGAACCCGCTCCCAAGGCCGGATTGTTCAGGACCATGGTTGCCATATCTTCTGGAACCCCATCCTGTGGAGAAGGTTGCGTTCCGGGGTCCGTTTTCGCGTCCGAATTTCCATCGGCGGGAGGGATGGCACCTGCACCGGGCGCGGCTGTTCGGGACATCAAGGTGGCAGCGCGCAATCCATTCCAACCGTTGAAGTTAAGAGACGGGCCGTTCAGGCCTGGATTTCCCGATTCTGAGACGACCCGCAGCAAGCCATCCCTGGGGGGTGAGTTGTACGCTCGGCGGGTTGATCCAGTGTTCCAGAACATGAATGATTTGGCGTCGAACAAACGAACCCCGGACTGGCCCCAAGGTTGGCTGTAAACCCCTGCTGGTGTTACTCTAACCCATGGGGCGCCTGTCCGGCGCAGTCTTTTTTCCCCCGCCAATTCGGGCGCTTAACTCAGCGGTAGAGTGCCACCTTCACACGGTGGAAGTCGCAGGTTCGAATCCTGCAGCGCCCACCAAATGGATTACCTGCAGACGAGCAGATCGGTTCCGGATCCAATCCGGGTACGCCGGGCCCTAATTCTGTAACAACTCGACCAGACGCAAATTGCTTCACCACCTTCGTGGGCTATACGGGCGCCGGGGGTAACGGCTTTGCGACTAATCCATGGAGCATCCCCGGCGCGCAGAAACTAAGTGGCGCGGAAATCCTGCGCCTGGATATGATCCGGCGCTTCAGGAGAAGCGACCTGCGCGAGGTGCGCGGAGGTCTGTGTAACGGTTGGCCATTCACCTGTCACTAATCTCCGTAAGCTCGGTACAGAACGAGCGGGTGCAGTATCGGGGTAAAGAATGCGGATCGCGATTCGGGCCATTTCAGTTAACTCAAGAACGAATAACTGAAATCGGGAAAACCTCAAGCCTGGAAGTTAGTCCGCTTTATCTGAAGAAACTGGTGCCGCCTCAACGACGAATGGCTAAAAGCGCGATCGATCCGCGAAGGTAATTGCTGGAAAGAGGGGATGCACTAACGGTATCGAGATAGACTGCAGAGATGACGGGAACCCTCAACTGTACGGACCCTCCAATCGGTGAGAGCATTCGAAACGGCAACATTTCTCCCAAAAGAGTCTCGCCAATTCGGGAGCGTCCAAGTGCCAACTGGGGGCGTATTCCTGACGCAACCCGTTGCATTCGGGCATGATCGATGTTATCGTCGAAGAGTTCCTTTGTTCAGCATCCCCACTCAGTTTCCGCGATTTCCCGAGACGAATGACAAGCGGACTGTGAAGGTTGAAAAACGAGTCGTGCTCAGCAGAGTTTCATTTACCTTTGTCATTGGCTGGAATTGCTGAAGTGCACCGGACGCGAACCGGCGCGCACACAGGTTATTGCTGCCACGGCGAACATGTCAGAGTTGACCAGCGGGATTTTTTCGACTAGAATGGGCACGATGTAAACTGTCACATTTAGGCTTTCTCGCCACGGTTTAGTTTGGCAGCCGACCAGCGGGAATTTTTGCCTGGCAATTTTTGGTTCTCGAGCGTTCCACGGTGCATTACGGCGATCAGCAAGAAGCGGCCGAATGCGGCTAAGAGGGTTCGCTGAGTGGCAAGAGCAATCCTCGTTTCCCGTACCTAAAAAAACCATGATAGCAACCGGCACCACGCGTGGACGGCCAGGTGGCAAGACGGGGAGAGAGCAGAATCTCGCGCTCGAAGGTCAGTGCTTCAACTGCCCAGAGGTGGTGAAATGGGGAAACTGAGCACGGTCACTTGTCCCAAGACTTCGCTTTCTCCCGTTCGCGTCTTGATTGCGAGTGGCCCTACGCTTTTTCGCGAGGGCTTGCGTGGTCTGCTCGAAGCCGGGGGCTTCGAAGTGGCAGGTGAGACGGCGGACGGCCGTGCAGTGGTCTCCTTGGCCGCACAGACAAAGGCAGACGTAATTTTGCTGGACCTGGATATGCCCCAGCAGAATGGGCTTGAAGTATTGCGACAGCTTTCCCATTCGGACATTCCCGCCCGCACGCTGCTGTTGACCCACTCGGTGGATCGGCAGCAGATCGTCCGAGCCTTGAAACTGGGCGCGAACGGCATGATTTCGCTGGATTCCACAACCGAGCGGTTATTTGACGGGATTCGCGCTCTGATGGAGGGAAAGTACTGGGTTGAGAGCGAACAGTTATCGGATCTGATCGGAATCCTTCGAGACGATAACCACATGCGAGATGATAACCGCGTGGAGGAAATATCGCAGCAAAAGGACTTCGGTCTGACGCCGCGCGAACGAGAGATTGTCGCTCTCGTAGTTGCCGGTTACTCGAACCCGGAGATGGCGCAACGATTCTCGATCAGTCAACAGACTGTAAAACACCACGTCAGCAATGTGTTCGATAAGCTGGGTGTTTCGAACCGGCTGGAGCTCGCCTTGTTCGCCGTCAATCACCGGCTGACGGACGCGGAACTAGCATAGCGAGTGGCCGAGAAGATTACCGCTGTATGAAAAGCAGACAAAGGGACTTCAGGTAATTTTCCATCTGCCCCCGATAGTAATCTGTTACTCCTTTTTTCTCTGATTTTCAGTAATACTCCAAAGTTCAAAAGACTTATAGCACTGTTGGGCCATTGCAACCGTGGTGTGACTCAAGTACGCTCGACTTCTCTGCGATGACTGATGATGAAATCAAATCGGTAAGTAGACCCGATCGCGAGAAGCTTGCGAAACGGGCCGACTGCGGTCATCGCAACAGAATTGCACGGGCCAAGCGGTACGAGATCGGTGCAATGATGCGGTTTCGCATTCGGGGCGAGAAGGAGTGGCATGAAGGTGTGATGAAAAACATCAGTAACTCCGGTGTCCTTTTTCGCACTACATATTCCCTTTCTCCGGATGCTGTGATTGAAATGACATTTGTCCTTCCGGTTCAACTGCAGGGCGAGAGTGCTGCAGAGGTTTTTTGCCGGGGCTCGGTGGTGAGATTGTCTCAGAGTGAAGTGCCAGGCGAGGCTGTCCCGGTCGCCGCCCGGATCGATCATTCGAGGTTTCTACGCCAGAACAAAGAAAGTCAAGGGTCGGCAAAGTTTCTATCTATTGACGGTGGCCGGAGAAAAGGCTAGGGGTCCCCAATTCCGCCGTCAACGGTGCGTACAACATGGTTTTGATTTCCGGCAGCACCTTCAAGTGCTGGTGTCCCGGGTTGTGTTTCGAAGCAGGGAAAATGGGCCATGTAGCCCACAGGGCGAAGCTACGCTCATCGCCGGTTCGAGGATGAGTCCAGCTCCGCATGATGAGATGGAGGGGGTACACATGCCGGCGACGCCAATTGACTTAGCTGAAACCGAACGTGCTGTGCCCTGGTGGGCGCTCTACACCCGGCATCAGCATGAGAAAACGGTGGCCGATGTCCTGATGTCGAAGGGCTTCGATGTATTTTTGCCGGTATATGAGTCGGTGCGGCGCTGGAAAGACAGACGTAAGGTGCTGAGCCTGCCCCTTTTCCCGGGGTATGTCTTTGTTCGCGGGAGACCCACGAGACGGCTTCATGTTCTCAGCACCCCGGGGGTACATATGATTCTATGCCGGGGCGAGGAAACGGCGACCATCCCGGAAGAGGAGATTGAATCCATCCGCAGGACAATCAGCGGGAATTTCGTAGTGGAGCCGCATCCTTTCCTCAAGTGCGGGGATCGGGTTCGCGTTACGCGCGGATCGCTCAGCGGCGTAGAGGGCATTCTGATCCGAAAGAAGAACGTCTTTCGCCTGGTTCTTTCTGTTGAAATGCTGGCCCAGTCGGTGGCAGTGGAGATCGATGCCGCGGACGTGGAACCGGTGGCCCCGCGCGCGTCGGCTGTGCCACTGCGCGCCGGCCAACCGGCAGGCGATCGTTTGCCGCAACATCCCATTCCGCCCTTCGGCGAATGGGGCCCTGACACACCCTCGGCGCGGATAGCGCCCCGAGTTGTGTAAAGGACACGGAGGACAATTGTATTTGTTAAGCAGATCCAGCAGGGGCCAGAGAGATGTCGAGCCGAAAGGCTTCATCAGGAACGCGGCTCTTGTCCTGGTTTTTTCAGCAGCTATTCTGGGGCTTGCGGCGTCCGGGTCAGCCCGGCCTTCTCAGGCGGCACTGGCGCAGTCTTCTTCAGAGCAAGATACGGCGTCGTCCGTTCAGAAGAGGCCGACGGACGACAACTACATCATCGGCAATGACGATCAACTGGAGATCAACGTCTGGAAAGAGCCCGACCTCACCAAGAGCGTTCCGGTGCGATCGGACGGCAAGATCTCAATGCCGCTGATCGGGGAGGTCCTGGTGGCCGGACGGACTCCCCTGCAGGTCAAAGAGGAGATCGCAGCCAAATTGCGGCGTTTCCTTGCGGCGCCCGACGTAACCGTGATGGTGCTGCAAATGAACAGCCAGAAGTTCAACATACTGGGCCGCGTAATAAAGCCTGGATCCTATCCCCTGCTGGCGACCACTACGGTTTTGGACGCAATCGCGGAGGCTGGAGGATTTCAGGACTTCGCAAAACAAAAGAGCATTTACATCCTGCGGCGGAATAACAGAGGCGCCGAAACGCGCATTCCATTCAACTACAAAGATGTTATCCGCGGCAACCACACTGAACAGAACATCAGGGTTGAGCCGAACGACACGATTGTGGTTCCCTAGATCTCGCATATGCCTGGACGAGTTTTCCTTCTTCTGTTGTTGGCAACCGTGACCTCGTGGTCTCAGGTGACGCCGAGCGCAACGGGAGGCGGCACACCGACGCAAATGATGACACCGCCGCCGGTAAGCGGGATCGGCTTTCCGACCGCGGTGGGCGCGGAAGTGCGATCGAACTACCTGCGCGCCGGGATGTCATTTAACACATCCTACGTCGACCATCTTTATGCGGGAGACGGAAGCGCATCGGATTCGGAAGAAATGTTTTCAGTTCGTCCGACAATCAGTTTTGACACCACCAGCGGAAGGCAGCACGCGACTGTAGCCTACAGTCCCGGATTCACCTTCTACCGCCCGTCGAGCGCGCTGAACGAAGTGGATAACAATGGCGCGGTGAACTACTCTCTGCGCCTGACGCCGCATGCTACGCTCAGTGCCGCGGACCAGTTTACGGACAGCTCGTCCACCTTCAATTCCACAGATGCCGGAATCGGCGGCGGGATATCCGGATCGACCGAGCCCTCCACTCCTGGCGCGATACCGCCATTCGCAAAACGGCTCCAAAATAGTGCAGATGGCGAATTCACGATGCAAACAGGGATGAACGTGATGATCGGGGGATCAGGCATGGAGACGGTTTTGCATTATCCCAGTTCGGCTGAGACGCCCGGTCTTTACAATTCAAGTTCGCTCGGAGGGTCGGTCTTTTACAACCGCCGTCTTTCAATAAAGCGCTACTTCGGGGTCACCTTTCAGTACCAGGATATGCAGGCGCATCCGGCCAATGGGGTCAGTACGACCCACACTGAGGCGATCAACGGTTTCTACACCTTTTACGCAGGGCCGAATCTCTCATTCTCAATATCGGGCGGTCCGCAGCACTACTCCGTCGATCAGGCGCCGTTAGCCGCATCAGACTCGTGGGGCCCGTCCGTGTCGGGAAGCGTCGGCTGGCAGGGGACCCACACCAGCCTTGCAGTCAGTTACTCGCAGTCAGTGACCGGAGGCGGGGGATTGCTCGGAGCGTACCACAACAAATCGGCGCAGGTGAATGCGCGCTGGCAGATGTCGCGCGCCTGGACAACAGGAATCTCCGGATCGTACTTCCTCAATGAGTCCGTCACGCCGCAGGCCCTGACTGGAACTGAGAACAACCACAGTCTGTCCGGATCGGCCGCGGTCGACCGCGCGCTTGGAGAGCAGTTCTACCTGGGCTTCAGCTACGACCGCGTGCACCAGAGTTACGGCGATGTACTAGCGCTATCGTCCAACCCCAATAGCGATCGCGTCACGGTCTCTATCAGCTGGCAGTTCGCGCGACCGTTAGGAAGATAATCATGTCCGAAGAATTCGACGAACAAAAACCGCAGCAGTTTGATATGGGGCGCGTATTCGATATAGTTCGCCGGCGCCATATTCTGTTTCTGACCTTGCTTATTGTGGTTTGGGGAGCGGTGTGGGGATCGAGCTGGATTTTGCCTGCGCGGTTCAAGTCCGGGACACTAATCCTGGTGGAAGAACCGACCATGCCTAAGAACTATGTTGTGCCCAACGTGGTTGACGATTTACAGAGCCGGCTGCAGAGCATTACGCAACAGATTCTAAGCAGAACGCGGCTGCTCATGATCATCGACAAATTGCACCTCTACCAGAACGGGCGTAAGCCGCTTAGCCCGGACGCACAGGTGGATCGGATGCGCAAGGATATCGACATTGAGCTGGTGCGGGATTCGCAGAATGCGATCACGGCATTCAGGGTCTTCTATTCCTCGCCAGATCCGCATACGGCGCAGCGAGTCACCAGCGAGTTGACGAATCTTTTTATCGACGAGAACGTGAAGGTGCGCGAGCAGGAGTCTGAAAGCACGACCGCATTCATACAAAACCAACTGGCAAGCGCGAGAGCCAGTCTTGCTGACCAGGACGCCCGGGTTCGGGCCTTCCAGGCAGCGCACGAAGGAGAGTTGCCCACTCAGCAGGCAAGCAATCTGCAAATCCTGAGCGGGCTGCAGGCGCAGCTGCAGAATGAACAGGATGCTCTTAATACCGCAATCCAGCAGAGTTCGTATCACGAATCGATGATGGAACAATATCGCGCACTGCGGACCGGACCCCGGACCGCCAGCGGCACTCCAGGCAGCGTGCAGGCCTTTGACCAGGATCTCGAGAAGTTACAGTCCAAGCTGGAGGATCTCAGAACGCGGTACACGGATCAGTACCCGGAAGTCCAGGAAGTGAAGGCTCAGATTGCCGAGACCGAAAAGGCGAGGGAGCAGCTGATCGCCAACCTGAAGAAGAATTCCGGCAAAGAACCCGCGAGCAACGTGCAGGAACAGGACCCGGTGGAGAGTGGGCCGCTGCTGCAACTCCAGAGCCAGGAGCGAGCCGACCAGGCGGAGATTTCCAGTCGCAAGCAGGCAATCGCCAGCTTGAAATCCAGAATCGGCGAGTACCAGGGACGCTTGAGCGGTGAGCCTGCAGTGGAGCAGCAACTGGCGGACCTGACACGGGGCTACGAGCAGTCCCAGGCCAATTACAACGATCTGCTGAAAAAGGAAAGCGACTCGCGGATGGCGACCAGCATGGAGCAGATGCAGGAAGGCGAGCGATTCACGATGCTGGACCCTCCCAGTTTGCCTCTGAAGCCCGATTTTCCTAACCGGCTGAAGATGTGCGGAGCGGGTCTTGGCGCTGGATTGGGACTGGGCGTGCTGGTCGTGGGTTTGCTGGAGTTACTGGACGATCGCCTGCACAGCGACCGGGGAATCGAAGACATCTTGACCGTTCCCGTGTTCGCGGAGATTCCCGAGATTCTGAATCCCGGGGACGAGAAGCGCAGGAAACGGAGACTGGTTCTCGGCTGGGCGATGGCCACCCTGGTTCTGGGCGTCATCCTTGCTGGAACCGCATTCAGTTATCTGCGTTCTTAGGATCTGAGTTGAAATGTACAAGCAATTTTTCAAGCTCTCTCGCAATCCTTTCGACCTCACTCCCGACCCGAGTTGCTTTGTGTCCACCGGCAGGCACAATGAGGCGCTTGCCGCGCTGTATTACGGTGTTCGGTGGCACAAGGGGTTTGTTGTAATCACCGGAGAGGTGGGGACGGGAAAGACGCTTCTGCTGCGTTGCCTTCTCCGATTACTGAAGGACAGCAAAGACATTGCCTACGCTTATGTGTTTAACGGCCGCCTATCACCCACTGAGTTCCTGCAGTACATTCTGGCCGACTTCGGACTTCCGGCTTCGGGCAAGAACAAGAGCGAGCTTCTGCTGGACCTGGGCCAGTTCCTGGTATCACGCGGTTCCAAGAAACTGACGACGGTCCTGATCGTCGACGAAGCGCACCTCCTATCGGAAGACCTGCTGGAGGAAATCCGCCTGCTTTCGAACCTTGAGACAACCGACGACAAGCTACTGCAAATTGTCCTGGTGGGCCAACCGGAACTGGACCAGAAGCTGGACTCGCTCGGCCTGAGACAGCTGAAGCAGAGAATCGCGCTGCGCGCGCAACTGGGCGCCCTGAATGCCGGTGAAACACAGGAATACATCTGGAAGCGCCTGCAGATAGCCGGTGCGAAACTCGAGAGCGATCCCATCTTCCCCGCCGAGACAACCGCGGAGGTGTACAAGCACTCGCAAGGTTTGCCGCGCATCATCAACACGATCTGCGAGAATTCGCTGATCGCTGCTTATGCCCGTCAGTGCCATGCCGTAACCCCCGACATCATCAATGAAGTGGCCCGTGATTTCCGTCTGGATCTGGGACACTCACGCGAGGATCGAGAGCCTGGACGAGCGGGCGAGATGGATGTTCCGCAGGCCACCAAGGCCATGCTGGATCTGTTTTCGAACCTGAGAAAACCGGTCGTGAGCGGTTCCGATCCGGATACGCCCGCCAACGGAATCGAGAGATCATGAGCTACGTATTTGACGCCCTGCAGCGATCGCAGGAAGAACGCGGCCCAGCCGATCTGATGACCGGGCTTGACCCGATTGAACTACTGGAACGGGCCGAACGCGAGTCCTCCGCTCAAAGAAGTCTTGAATCCGTCTCAGCCGGGCCCGCGGGCATCGGGCAGGAGGGCGAGACTTCGCTGTTCCCCCAGGACCGCTCAGGGTCAGAGGCGGCTGCGAAGAATCCCGTTGCGGTCACCGAAGAATTGCTGGCTGAAGAGCGCCGGCAAGTCTTCAGCCGGTTCCAGACGCTGGAGGTACAGGTACCCAAGAACGGCCAGTTGGCTAGCCTCGCGGGGGCCGATTGCCCTGCCGCAGAAGCATTCCGACTTCTGGGCGTCCGCCTGCGCGATCTTCGCAGGAATCGCGAGCTCAAGAACCTGCTGATTACGAGCACCGTGCCCCAGGAGGGCAAGAGCTTCGTCTCGGCTAATCTGGCCTGCACGCTGGGATACGGAGCACAACAGAAGGTATTAATTCTGGAAGGGGACGTGCGACGGCCCACTTTGTCTCAGATATTTGGACTGAAGAAAGTCCCCGGTCTGAGCAGTTATATGGAGGGCAAGCGCGGCCTTACGGACTCTCTCTATTATCTGGATAGACCCGGCATCTGGATTCTGCCGGTTGGCGAGATACCCAGGAACCCGCTGGAAGTGATCCAGTCGCCGCTGATGCCGCCATTGATGCAGAAACTGAGATCCTGGTTTGACTGGATTGTGATCGATTCGCCCCCCGTATTGCCAATGGCGGACACAAGTGTATGGGCGCGCATGGCGGACGGAATACTCCTTGTAGCAAGGCACGGAACGACCAAGAAGCGCAAGCTGCTGAAGGGTATGGGCGCACTCGACCCGGACAAGTTGATAGGCGCGCTGCTGAACTCCTCGAAAAGTGCAAGCGATACGGACTATTACTACTATCGAAGCGGGTCAGCCGCCTCAGACCATCCCCAAATCCCCGCAGATTGATGATCGCCCTCGGCATCACCTCAATCAACATTCCAACCACCCGAACTGAAGATGAACCTGCGGTTCCGCAGCGGCCGATCGACACATGATCGTCCGGGAGAGGAGTAGAGTCTTGACCCGGTCAAATAGGGAAAGCACCTCACGTCTGGAAGATCTTCTGCTGGGATCGACGCCGGCAGGAGTGCGCGATGTTCTGCACGAGGAAGCCTTCAGGCGGATGATCGCGATCGAGCGCAAAAGGACGGAGCGAACCAACGAGCCCTTTCTGCTCATGCTGCTGGAGGGATTACATCGTCCGGGCCCGCACAGTGAGGGAAGAGCCCTCGACAACCTCATGACTGCGTTGCTGCCGGCAACCCGGGAGACGGATGTAGTCGGGTGGTACAAGGACCATTTTGCGATTGGCGTGCTGTTTACCGGGCTGACATCCGATACCAAGAGCACAACCCCCGGCGCGCTACTGAGCAGGGTGACGTCGGTGCTTCGCGATGAACTTACCTACGAACAGTTCAGCGAGGTCCGCATCTCGCTTCACTTTTTCCCCGATGACTGGAACCATGACGCGCCCGAAGGGCCCAGCAACCCTTTTCTCTATCCGGACCTTCAGGAACCCGGCAAGGGCAAGGGGACAATGACGGCGATCAAGCGGGTTATGGACATTGTCGGCAGTCTGCTGCTGCTGATTCTGTGTCTGCCGCTGTTCGCCATCATTGCGGCGGCGGTGAAGGCGACATCCAAGGGCCCGGTGTTCTTCAAACAGCAGCGCGTAGGGCAACACGGCCGGCAGTTCACTTTTCTGAAGTTTCGTTCGATGCATGCCGACAACGATCACAGCAAACACCGGCAATACGTTACGCAGATGATTACAGGCAATGCGGATCGCGTATCGGTCAATGGAGGTGGCGCAGGCGTATTCAAGCTGGTCAACGACCCGAGAATTACGCCAATCGGGAGGTTCCTCAGGAAAACCAGCCTGGATGAGTTGCCGCAGTTCCTGAATGTTCTTCGAGGAGAGATGTCGCTGGTTGGACCGCGGCCGCCGATCCCGTATGAAGTTGAGGCCTATCAGACCTGGCACCGGCGCCGGGTGCTGCACGTGAAACCGGGAATCACCGGGCTATGGCAAGTTACGGGACGGAGCGTCGTCAGCTTCGACGAAATGGTGCGTCTTGACCTGCAATACGCCAACTTCTGGTCTCCCTGGCTTGATTTCAAGATCCTGATGCGTACTCCCGGCGCAGTCATTAAAGGCGCCTACTGAGGGCCGCTTACCGGCGAGGTCTAAACATATCCCCCAACATCCGACCGTACCGAGGTTCTCGTCTCGTGAGAGCTTCTTTGAGGTCCGGCCATCGTGAAAGGCAGTGAAAGCAAGTGAACTTCGGAGTTATCGGTTACGGATATTGGGGCCCCAATGTGGTGCGCAACCTGGCCGGCCTGGATGGATCGAGGGTCGTCTCCATTGCGGAGCTCAGTCCGGCAGGGCGGCTCCGCGCACAGAAGGCCTTTCCCGGCATTCATGTCACTGCGGATGCGTCAGAACTGATTCAGTCAACTGAGATCGATGCGGTCGCCGTCATCACTCCTGTGTGGACGCATTATGAGCTTACCAAGGCGGCATTGGAAAACGGGAAACATGTTTTCGTCGAGAAGCCCTTTACCAGCACCGCCGAGCAGGGAGAAAGACTGATCGAGCTGGCCGCGAGGAAGAAGCTGAAGATCATGGTTGATCACACCTTCCTGTTTACCGGCGCAGTGAAGAAGATCTCCCAGCTACTCGAGGAAGGGACCCTGGGGAAGCTTTATTATTACGATTCGACACGCGTCAACCTGGGTCTTTTCCAGCATGACATCAATGTTCTGTGGGACCTGGCGCCGCACGATCTGTCAATCATGGACTACCTCATCCATGAGACCCCGGAGGCGATTGTCGCCACCGGGCAGAAGCATCTGAACAGCCACGAGGATGTGGCTTACATGACGCTCTATTTCCCCGACAGCATCATCGCGCACATCAACGTGAACTGGTTGTCGCCGGTGAAGGTGCGCACCACTCTGATCGGCGGCGAAAAGCGGATGCTGGTGTGGAACGATCTGGAAGCGGACGAAAAACTGAAGGTGTACGACCGGGGAGTGAGCGTCAACAGCAGGGAGGGCGTTTACGAACTGCTGGTGAGCTATCGCTCCGGCGACATGTGGGCTCCTCAATTGGAACAGGTTGAAGCCCTGCGGCTGGAGTTGGGGTACTTCGCGGAGTGTGTCGCAAGCGGTCGAGACCCGCACAACGACGGCTGCGCCGGACTCCGGGTGGTAAGAATGCTGGAGGCCGCGACAGTATCCCTGCATAAGAAAGGGTCATTGGTCAGATTGTGAGCGCGTGGAACTCCATCGCCGATGACGTAAAGCTCGGCGCAAATGTGCGTCTGTCGCGGTTCATCAACCTGTATGGTTGCGAAATCGGGGATGACACCAAGATCGGCGCCTTTGTGGAGATACAGAAGAATGCCCGCGTGGGCAAGAGATGCAAGATCTCCAGCCACACCTTTATCTGCGAGGGCGTGGTGATCGAGGATAACGCCTTCATCGGCCATGGTGTGACATTTACCAATGACGCCTACCCTCGCGCCACGACCGGAGGCGGAGAGCTGCAGACCGAAGCGGACTGGAGGGTCGAGCCGACGGTGGTGCGCAAGGGAGCGTCCATCGGCTCCGGCTCTACGCTTTTGTGCAATATCAGCGTGGGTGAGAACGCGATCGTCGGAGCCGGCAGCGTGGTCACCAAAGATGTACCACCCAACGCGATCGTGGCCGGAAACCCCGCCAGGATTTTGCGCTATATCGATGGAAGTTTGGAGAGCCGAAATGCAAGTTGCTGACAGCGTTCCTTTCCTGGACCTTGTTTCTCCGCACATGGAGCTGGAAGAGATTCTTACAGGAGTCTTTCGTCAGGCGTTGCATACCGCGGGATTTGTAGGCGGGCCGATGGTGGAGGAGTTTGAAAGATCATTTGCCGAGTTTTGCGGCACCGACTACGCGGTTGCAGTCAGTAGCGGGACGGATGCACTTCGCTTTGCCCTGATGGCATGCGGAGTACTGCCCGGCGATGTGGTGGTGACCGTGCCGCACACGTTTATCGCTACGACCGAAGCCATCTCCCAGGCGGGCGCACTGCCGGAATTCGTCGACATCGACGAACGGACCTATAACCTGTCAGCGAACAAGCTGCGGAATTACCTGGAACAGCAGTGCGAGCAAAATGAGTCAGGGACGCTCATCAGCCGACGCAGCAATCGGCGCGTTACCGCGGTGGTGCCGGTGCACCTCTACGGCCAGATGGCGGACATGGATGGCATTCTGAGCGTTGCCGAAGAGTACGGCCTGATGGTGATCGAGGATGCATGCCAGGCGCACGGAGCAGAGTACTTTTCCGAGCGAATGAATCGGTGGATGAAGGCCGGTTCCATGGGACGCGCTGCGGCGTTCAGTTTCTACCCCGGCAAGAACCTGGGGGCATGCGGGGAAGCGGGTGCGGCAGTGAGCGGTGACGCGAAGGTAGCCGCGAAGATGAAGATGCTGCGCGACCATGGACAAGCGTACAAATATTATCACGACACGGAAGGCTATAACGGGCGCATGGATGCAATTCAGGCCGGTCTGCTCAATGCCAAGCTGCCGCATTTGGCGAGTTGGAACGCGCAGCGCCGCGAGCGGGCGGTGGAATATGGCCTCCTGCTGGCGGATCATGAGGCCCTCATCTGCCCGTACGAGCCGTCCTGGTCGCGGTCGGTGTATCACCTCTATGTGATTCGCACCGAGGACCGCGACGGGATGATGCAGCATCTGAAGGAGGCGGGCATCGGCACCGGCATCCACTATCCGATTCCCCTCCATTTGCAGAAGGCGTATGCATATCTGGGGTACAGAAAAGGTGACTATCCCGTCGCGGAGAGCGCCGCCGCAGAGATTCTTTCTCTGCCCATGTTTCCTCAGCTCTTACGAACTCAGCAAGCCAGGGTGGTTGAGGAGATTCTCGCATTTATCAGTAAGTCCTCGCCTGAAAACAACGCAGCTTCGTTCGCGATGATGGCGCCGGTGGCGCAAAGCGCGTAACCGGGCACTCGCGCCCAACTCGGCGCGGGAATTCCAGAAGTCGCCGGATACGTTGCGCGCCGAAGAGACCGAAGTGTTTGACCTATGCCGAACAGCCTCAGTTATATCCTTGTCACGCCGGCGCGAAATGAAGCGCAGTACATTGAACTGACGATCAGATCGATGATTGCGCAGACGCGCACTCCGCTGAAGTGGGTCATCGTCAGCGATGGATCGACGGATCAGACGGACGAGCTGGTTGAAAAATACCTCGGCGACTATCCATGGATTGAACTGGTTCGGATGCCGGAGCGCAAGGAAAGGCATTTTGCAGGAAAGGTGCATGCCTTCAACGCCGGCTACGATCGAGTGAAGGACCTCAATCCGGACATCATCGGCAACCTCGACGCCGACGTGTCATTCGAGCCGGAGCACTTCGAGTTTTTGATCGGCAATATGGAGGAGAATCCGCGACTGGGTGTTGCGGGGGCGCCCTTCCGCGAAGGAACTTTCCAATACGACTACCGATTCACCAATATCGAGAATGTCTGGGGCGGCTGCCAGCTGTTTCGGCGTGAATGCTTCGAAGCGATTGGCGGTTATATGCCTCTCAAGGGCGGCTGCATCGATCATGTGGCCGTTTTGTCAGCGCGGCTCCACGGCTGGCACACCAGAACATTTACCGATAAGGTCTGTGTGCATCATCGTGTCATGGGCACGGCGCTGCAGGGCAGTTTGTTGTCCAAATTCAGGATGGGAGTAAAGGACCATTCGGTCGGGAATCACCCACTATGGGAACTGCTCAGGATGACGTACCAGATGAAGCACCGGCCTTACATCGTCGGTGGCCTGGCACTGGGGCTGGGGTACGCGTGGTCGCTGCTGAGGAGAGCGCAGATTCCCATTTCAGCAGAGCTGGTGAGTTTTGTGCGCCGCGAGCAGATGCGAAGGCTGACGAAATTCTTTATAGGCAAATTGCAGTCGACCATAAACGGAGTCGTCGCGGGACTGCGCCCGAACCAAGGGTGATGGCCGGAATTCTAGTAAGAAGAGAGGTTAGTGCTTGGGAATCTCGTTATTGTCGTCGCAGAATGAGAATCCGTCTGGACCCAGACTCGTTGAAATTTGTGTCAAGGGGAAATGGCTAAGTTTTCCGACTTTGGAGGCTTGCGGTCAGACGATCGTCATCAAAGGTAAGCTGATTAAGATCGCCGCTCTCGATGACGAACAATTTGCCGAAAATGAGGTGGTAAATCCAGATGGCTGCATAGAAAGAGTTAGAGAACAGCGCCACATCGCACGTGCCGATATATTCTCATTCGCGCAGAAATTGCCATCGATAACTCCGCGCTATCAGTATCCGATGGAGCTCGAGAGTATTGCTGTGGCTCAGACGGGGAGTTTTACGGAGTGGTGGGAAGGCTTGCCTCAGGAGTCTCGAAAGAATGTCAGGCGCTCCCAGAAGCGCGGCGTCACGATTGGCTTGCACGCGTTCGACGATGAATTGATTCGCGGGATTTCCGATGTGCAAAATGAATCTCCGTTTCGGCAGGGAAGGAAATATCCGCATTATGGCAAATCCTTCGAGCAGGTGAAGAGGCTCCACTCGGGCATTATCGACCGAAGCGATTTCATCTGCGCGTACTTTGAAGGGCGAATCATTGGCTTTCTAAAGCTGGTGTATAGGGGTGGGATCGCATCAATTCTTCAATTGAACTCGATGTTGGCTCACTATGACAAGCGGCCTTCGAATGCTTTGCTCGCCGAGGCCGTCAAGCTTTGCGAGGCGAAAAGCATAGGGCAGTTAACCTATGGAAGATTCAATTACGGCAATAAGCGTGACAGCAGCCTTCGCCAATTCAAAACGCGCAATGGATTCAAAGAACTCCTGGTGCCGCGATATTACGTGCCGTTGAATTCTTGGGGAAGACTGTGTGTAAGTGCCAAGCTATATCGGGGATTGTTTGATATCCTACCTCCTGAGGTTATTGCGGCACTCTTGACGGCAAGAGATAAATGGAATGCCCGCAGAGTAGCTAAATGAGCCGGTGTAGCTCAATGTCAGAGCGACCGAATAGTGATCGGTAGATGGAGTGTTCAAATCCTTCCGCCGGCTCCAAATACCTCAATCGGGCGGCCATCTACCAGGCTAGCCAGCCTTTCTCAGAATCAGTTCACAAGTCCTTCCACAAAAAATATGCCAGGAATCGTCGGATTAATTACGAAAAAGCCGCGTGAGTGGGCGGAACAGCAACTCGCGCGCATGATCGAGCCGATGCTCCACGAGTCCTTTTATGTGAAGGGCACATGGAGCGACGAGTCGCTAGGAGTCTACGCCGGGTGGGTGGCACGAGAGAATTCTTTCGCTGACAAGATGCCCGTTCGCAATGAGCGGGATGACGTCATTCTCATCTTTGCCGGGGAGGATTATCCGGAACCGGGCACTGCCAGCCGCCTCAAGCAGCAAGGCCATGGATGTGAAGAGACCGGAGCATCCTATCTGGTTCACCGTTATGAGGACGACCCTGAGTTCTTCAAGAACCTGAACGGGCGATTCCAGGGACTGGTGGCAGATCGCAGGGTGGGCACCGTAACTCTGTTTAACGATCGCTTCGGCCTCGATAGAGTTTACTTCCATGAGGCCTCAGATGCGTTCTATTTTTCCGCAGAGGCCAAGTCGATCCTGGCGGTTCGGCGCGAACTGCGCACCGTTGATCCGCGCGCGCTGGGCGAATTTATTGCCTGTGGCTGCGTTCTGGAAGACCGCACACTCTTTCAGGGAATTCATGTCCTGCCGCCAAGTTCGGCGTGGAGCTTCCGTGCCGGCGCCCTGGAGAAGAAAACAGCATATTTTGAACCGCGCGAGTGGGAACAACAGGAACCTCTCGACGCGGAAAGCTTCTATAACGAACTGCGCGACGCATTCACGACGCGCCTGCCGCGCTATTTCAACGGGTCGGAGCCGATTGGCGTTTCACTGACGGGCGGTCTTGATACGCGTGTCATCATGGCCTGGCGCAAGGCCCCGCCCGGTTCCCTGCCCTGCTATACCTTCGGCAGCATGTACCGCGAAAACCAAGACGTACACCTGGCACGGCGCGTCGCAGAACTCTGCGGCCAGCCCTACCAAGTGATCACCGTCGATGGAGAGTGCCTCTCGAAGTTTTCCCACTACGCCGAGCGCACCTGTTACCTGACAGACGGTTGCGTGGATGTGAGCCGGTCCGGCGATCTTTACGCCAACGAGATCGCCCGGCAGATCGCTCCCCTGCGAATGGTCGGAACATTCGGCAGCGAGATCATCTGCGGATCGATTATGTTCAAAGCGGTGATGCCTCATGCGGGCATTTATCGCGACGAGGTCCTCCCCGAGTTATCAAGAGCTGCCGAGACCTACCGCAACATGGCGCGCGGGAATCGGACCAGCGTGGTGGCCTTCCGCACACCGGCAGCTTACCATTTTGCCGTGATGATGCTGGAGCAATCGCAACTTACGCTTCGGACGCCGTACCTGGATAACGAGGTCGTCCGGACCGTGTTCCGGGCTCCTCGTGTCGAGAAGCCGGAAGACGTCAGGTTGCGGCTCATTCGTGACGGCAGCCCGACGCTAGCCGGTCTACGCACCGATCGCGGGTTAGGCGGCGCTAACCCCCTCGCCGCAGCCATCAATCGGGCCTACCTGGAATTCACGTTCAAGGCCGAGTATGCCTACGACTACGGCATGCCGCAATGGGTGGCCAAGGTGGATCACGCTTTTGCGCCATTCCATTTGGAGCGTCTATGGATGGGCCGTCATAAACTCTTTCATTTCCGGTGGTGGTATCGGACCGTCCTTGCAAATTATGTTCAGGAGATGCTGCTCGACTCCCGTTCGCTGGCGCGACCTTACCTGAATCGAAGCGCTGTGGAAGCAGTCGTGCACGGGCACGTGAAGGGAGACCGCAACTACACGACCGAGATTCATCGGCTCCTTTCGCTGGAACTGCTGCACAGGTTATTCGTGGATGCTTGATGAACTGGATGCCGTCGGCTCGGCAATTCATGCTTCGAAAACATCGTAGCGCATCTGCTGAGTCATTATCTTGAATGGTTTTGAGGATCGGGCGGGATTGGGCGAAAATGACATCAGGATCCATAGCCACAAGCGAATATAGAGCAGCTCAGCGTGCTACTTCGAGCCGCATTCCCGCGTTCGATTTCACCAAGGGTGCGCTGGTTCTGTTCATGGTGCTTTACCATTGGTTGAATTACTTCTATGGACCGCAGGGTGACATCTATAAGTACCTGCGTTTTCTTACCCCTTCTTTTATCTTCATCACCGGCTTTTTGATCTCTCATGTGCATTTTCGGAAATATGGGGTCGGCAGTCCCAAGCTGTCGAAACGCTTATTCCTGCGAGGCGCAAAACTTCTACTTGTATTCGTTGCCTTGAATCTGATTGTTAGTGTTTGGGAGCCGACTTCATTTGTGAGAAACATATTCTCGGGTCGGCTCACTTTTGCGGATCTGGATCCAGTTTTCTTCACAGGAACTACTTCCAGTGGTGCATCCGGCAAGATCGCGGCGTTTACGATTCTGGTTCCGATCGGGTATCTGCTCATGCTTTCGGCACTGTTGTCGCTCGCCTGCCGATTCTACAAATACACGTTTCACGTGGTTTGCGCTTTCTTGCTCCTGTGCATGATCGTTCTCGGTTTGCACGGAATTGAAAGCTCGAATATCGAACTCGGAGCCATTGGTTTGCTTGGCGTCGTTTTCGGCTATGCTTCAGCGGACGAGATTCAAAAACTGGTTAGCCGCCCTTGGGTAATCATGGTTATCTACGCTGCCTACCTCGCCGCAATAAGCCTCTGGGATGTTTCGCTCTATATGCAAATGATCGGTGCCTGTCTGACAACGGCACTCATCTATGTGGTGGGCGCGCAGCAAGGAGAGCCGGGCAGGTTGCGTTCTCATATCATTTTGCTCGGAAAATATTCACTCTTTGGCTACATCGCGCAGATCGCGATTCTGCAGCTTTTGAGTGCCGCCTTCAGACATACTCATCGCGGATTTGCGACCTTGGGAATCTCACTTGTTGCAGGCTTCGCGCTCACCATGATTTCTGTGGAAGCAGCTGATCGCATCAGAGTAAGATCAAGGACTTTTGACGCCGCATATAAGTCTGTCTTTGCCTAGCCTCGTCTTCAGAGTCTTCAATGCGGTGGCAAATTCACAACACCATGGCACGCGGATCCGTGAGCACAAGATTGCGGGAATCGTGGTTCGGCGCTGTGGGTTCGAATTGGTCTCTCGTGAAGTCCGGGCGGAAAAAGCACGGCGGAGAAGATACTAGATGGTATTCTGGGTCGCGTTACTAATCTTGGCTGTTTGCACGTGGGCCCTTTTCTATCTTGATAGGGATAAGTCCGCCGGCACATCGGTGGCTCTGTGGCTGCCAGTCGTCTGGCTCTGTATCATTGGGTCGAGGCCCCTCTCTGAGTGGCTGGGTATTTGGTTCGGAACGGCCCCGGTGGGCGCAGCGGGCGGTAATCTTGATGCTCAACTCGATGGCAGCCCCACTGATGCGCTTGTTTTCGGACTGCTCCTTGTCGCCGGCATCGCGGTGCTATTTCGACGGAAACAATTGGCAGGTCCACTGCTCAAGAGGAGCGGCCTGGTTCTTGTTTTCTTCTCATATTGCCTCATCAGCTGCCTATGGTCGCCGTTCCCGGACGTAGCATTCAAGCGCTGGATCAAAGACGTTGGGGATCTCACCATGGTGCTCGTGATTATCACAGATCCCCAGCCGGTTGAAGCACTGCGCCGCCTCTTCGCACGGGTGGGCAGCATCTTGATACCGTCCTCTTTATTCTTAATCAGGTATTCCAGTATCGGCCGCCAATACGACCCGAGCGGCGGTCCAATGAATACCGGAGTGACGACCAACAAGAATACGCTTGGCCTCATTACATTTGTGGTTGCTCTCGGGGTGCTGTGGAGTTTCTTAAATCTGCTCCGCGATAAACAACGTCCCAATCGGGGTCGACACCTGATAGCCCGAGGATTTCTACTCGCTTTTTGTATCCTCGTTCTTCAGGAGGCGCATTCAGCGACATCCATCGCCTGCTTTCTGTTCGGGACCACGTTGATTCTGGCGACAAATCTAGCCTTTTTCCGGCGTAACCCTGGCAGAGTCCAAGCGTTGGTTTTCACGATTCTGATCCTGGGAACCGTGAGCATTTTTTTCGGTGGAGAATCGACGGTCGTAAGCGCTTTAGGCAGGGACCCGACAACTCTTGGCGATCGCACCTTTATCTGGGCGGCTGTGATTCCAGTTTGTCCGAACGCACTTGTCGGGGCCGGTTTCGAAAGCTTTTGGAATGGCTACGGCAGATTTGTTACAAAAGGTCTCTCAAAATACGAGAGAGGGCTAAACTCAGCTCATGACGGTTACATCGAGGTATACCTGAACCTCGGATTGGTCGGACTGGGCATGATTGCAATGCTGCTGATCAGCGGTTTCAGGCGAGCCACATCGGCATTTCAGCGCAGCCCAGAGGTTGGCAGCTTGATGCTGGCCTTTGTTGCCACGGTGACGATCTACAGCATCACCGAGTCCGGCTACAGAATTATGACTCCGACCTGGATGGCTTTCCTCCTTGTCATCGTAGGCTCGCAAAGCACCGCTTACAGGGGCAGCAACCGAGCGCAGAAAAACATGAACCGCACAACGAGTCGGGCCATCAAGCATTCAACTGAGAGTGAACTTGCTATATTCGGCCAAAATACCAGGGCCAAAGCCCTTCGGTCGACTTGAAAGAGTATTCGGCCTGCGTGCGGAATACCTGAAGAAGAAATTGTAGCTTCGGTTGCTTGCGGATTTGGATTTGATAAAGTCTTTCACAAGGGGATCAAATATGGAGCGATTGCGGATATTGGTGTTGGCTCCCGATGCCGACCCCGAGTCCATCAGTGTTGCTCTAGTCTGTTATCGCCATGCTGAAGCTCTGGCTCAACTCCATGCGGTGACTCTGGTTGGCCGTAAAGTCAACGAAGAGAGCCTGCGTCGCGCGCAGGCCCCATTCGAAACCATTGAGGCCATCAGCAACCCATGGCTCGATCGCATCTTTGCCTGGAGCTTACGCTGGATATTCAAGAATAATTTCCACAGCCGCATACTGACTGCCTTCTGGTATCCCTTTTCGATTGCCTTTGAATGGCGTGCCTGGCAGCGTCTGCGGGCTCAAATCAGCGCGGGAAAATTTGACGTGGTCCTGCGCCTTTCGCCCATCAATTCAGTCATACCAAGCCCCTTTCCGTTCTTTATGCGGAAATGCTTTACACCTTTCCTAATTGGACCAATCAATGGCGGACTGCCGTGGCCGCAGGGTTTCAGCCAGGCGAAGAACCAGAAGTCATGGATCGACAACTTCAGGAAACTGTATCGAGTTATGCCCTTTGCCCCGTCTACCTATGCCAGGGCAGCGGCGATCATTGCAGGTTCCTCGCAAACTTACGCAGAATTTTCCGGCTATCGTGAGAAGCTTTTCTTCATTCCGGAGAACGGCATTTGTCCTTCGCTTTGCTCTAACACTGTGCGCAATTCTGCCGGCTCCGGCAAGCTGGAATTGATTTTCCTCGGTGCTCTAGTGCCTTACAAGGCCTGTGACCTGGCATTGCGTGCCGCGGCGCCCTTTTTGCGAAGCGGCTTGGCGCACTTCACCGTGGCCGGTGATGGGCCTGACCGGAGCCGTCTTGAACAATTGACGGACTCGCTGGGCATCCGGCAATCTGTTTCATTCAGCGGAATGCTTGCCCATGCCGACGCCATGCAGCGGTTGAAGTCGGCCGACGTGCTGGTATTTCCGTCGGTTCGCGAATTCGGCGGAGGTGTGGTCTTCGAGGCCTTAGCGGTCGGAGCAGTACCGGTTGTCGCCGATTTCGGAGGGCCTGGGGACACGGTTTATCCCGACGTCGGGTTCAAGGTGGCACTCACGAATGAAAGCGAAGTCGTGTCGCAGATCGAAAGGTTCCTGCGCGACCTGATTGAAAATCGGGACCTGCTGGAAAGGCTGCGAACACAAGGTATGTTGTATGCGCGGGAAAGCCTGACCTGGGAAGCGAAGGCGCAGTCTGTTACTCGAGTCTTGCAGTGGGTCGTAGGTGGCGGGCCAAAGCCTGACTTTCCGCCGCCCAAGGTGCTTGCTGCGAGGACGGTTTGATCCTGATCGATTGCCGCACCCCATCGGCAGCCAGGAGTCGAGTTTCCGCAACAATAGGTCTTATAAACGGAACGTCAGCTCACATCTCTCCTTCAAAAACTTGAGAGTCAGGGACGACCAACCTGACTCAATTGCGATAGAGAGCTCAACCAGTAGGCCCTGAACGGGCAAAGTCATATCGGAGATTGCGAAATGTACATTGTGGAGCGAACGTTGACGTTTGCCAGAGGATTTTTGCTGAGCTACGGCCCTTCTGGAATTAAGAAGCGGCTTTGGGATAAGGAGTTTTCCGGATCGAAATGGAACTTCATCAACGACACCGCTGGCGATTGCGTGTATTCTTACTTGGAAAAATACGCGAACAATGGGAATATATTGGACCTGGGTTGTGGCCCGGGCAACACAGCCAATGAACTCGCGGCGAATGCCTATCAAAGTTATATCGGCGTTGATATTTCCGAAGCCGCCTTGGCGAAGGCCGAAAAGCGCACCCAGGAGAACGGCCGGACCAGTAAGAACAGTTTTGTCAATTCTGACTTTCTCAGTTACGAACCCAGCCAGGAATTCGACGTGATTTTATTCCGCGAGTCCATGTACCACATTCCCTACGGACAGGTGCTGCCAATTCTGAAGAAGTACTCAAAGCATCTCAAAAGCACGGGCGTCTTTGTTGTCCGGCTTTATGCAGGAGACCATCGGCCCGGTGTGATCAAGACCCGAGTGACCGCAAAGCTGGATCTGATCAAGCGCGAATACAAGGTTATAGAGGCGCGGCAGTTCGATCTGCCGGCGTTGCCGAATGTTCTGGTCTTCCGGTAGCGCGCGCCTTCGATCGGCTTTACGAACCGCAATATAGATCGGGACTTTGCGGACGGGTAACCGCCAGCGGCCGGCAGAGATTGTGTATAGGAGATCAAAGGAGTCTGCATGGGAAGTACAACAGCGATTGCGGGTGAGCAGAAGGAACAGGGAAAACGAAGCGAGGAACTGAAACGCAGGTTCTACGAATCGATTTCTCGTTTGTACAACTGGATCGAGGAAAACGATTATCGCGCCTACGACACCTTCGACGGTCTCAGTTCACCATTTCTTCGTCCCCTGACATTTGAGACAAAGGTCCTTCGCACGGTTCTATTGCAGGGGGTGCGGCGCTTTCCGCTAAACTTGCGCCCTCTTCTCGGAATCAAGCAAGGCCACTCGACGAAGGGAATGGGATTTCTTGCGCGCGGATTTTTACGTCTGCATCAGGCGACTGGCAATCCCGAGTGGCGTGAGCGAGCGCAATTTGCGCTCGACTGGCTGATCGACAATCAATCGACGGGGTACAGCGGGGCCTGCTGGGGAAACCATTTCGATTATCAGTCGCGAGGTTTCTATTTGCCCAAGGGAGTGCCTACAATCGTGTGGACATCCCTGATCGGTCATGCGTTTCTGGACGGATACGAGCAACTAAAGATAGAGAAGTATTTGCAGATCGCCGAAAGCGCCTGTCATCACATCCTCACCGATATCGATCAATATTCTGAAGGAGCCGGGACCTGCATAAGCTACGTGCCTGGCCTCGACTGTCGAGTGCACAATGCCAATACTCTTGGAGCCAGCTTGCTGGCGCGCACTGCTTCGCATACCGGTGACCAGACCTGCCGGAATCTGGCCGAAAAAGCTATCTTATACACGGCCAGTCACCAGCGGCCGGACGGATCCTGGTATTACGGGGAAAAGGAAAATCATCACTGGGTGGACAATTTTCACACCGCCTACGTTCTCGATTGCTTCAAGTACTATCAGCAAAGCACGGGAGACGATCAGTTCAAGCCGATCATGGACAAAGGGTATGACTATTGGAAGAGGACGTTCTTCCTTTCGGATGGAACTCCCCGCTATTACAACCACAAGACACTCCCCATTGACATTCAATGCAGTTCCCAAGCAATCGACACTCTTGTCTTGTTCAGGAACGACGATCCGGAGAGCGTGACGCTGGCGGCGAAAGTTGCTGTTTGGACGATCGAGCACATGCAGGACAAGAGCGGGTATTTCTATTATCGCCGATACTCAATGGGCATTGTGAACAAGACGCCAACACTTCACTGGGGACAGGCAACCATGCTTTGCGCGCTTGCCGCTCTTTACAAGTCAAGTTAGCCGGGGAGGTCTGAATGCGAGGAAAGGTCCTGATCATCGTGGAGAACCTGCCTGTCCCGCGCGACATCCGCGTTTGGAGCGAGGCGCGTTCTCTTCGCGCTGCGGGATACCAGGTGACGGTGCTCTGTCCGAAGGGCAAGGGGTACGAAGCGACATACGAGTTCATCAATGGCGTTCACATTTACCGGCACCCGATGCCGAAGGAGGGGCATGGCGCGTTGGGACACGTGGTGGAGTACGGTTGCGCCTTGTTCTGGGAGACTCTTTATACTCTCTGGATCTATCTCCGCCGTGGCTTCCATGTCGTCCAGGGATGCAACCCTCCGGACAACATCTTTCTCGTGGCGCTTCCCTTCAAGCTCTTCGGAGTGAAGTACATCTTCGATCATCACGACGTTTGTCCTGAGCTATATCTGTCCAAGTACGGCAGGGATGACCTGTTCTACAAGGTCCAGCGGTGGTTGGAAAGGGCAACCTTTCGCTCGAGTGACGTCGTCATCTCCACGAACAACACGTATCGCAACCTGGCCTTGACCCGCGGCGACATTCCCGAAGGGGATGTATTCGTTGTACGCAACGGCCCTGATCCCACGGTATTCAAAGCCGTCGCTGCGAACCCGGCGCTCAAGCATGGCAAACAGTTCCTCGTCGGGTACGTGGGAAACATGGACTCGCAGGAAGGGTTGGATATCCTGCTGGACGTGGCATTGGAACTGAAGAGGCGAGGACGCGTCGATGTCCACTTCACCTGCATCGGAGGCGGACCTGGATTGGCGGACCTTCGCAAGATGGTGAAGGAAAAAGATCTGGCGGATACGGTGAATTTTACCGGACGAATTCCGGACGCTGAGCTTCTGGATATCCTTTCGGCCGCCGATGTTTGCGTCAATCCCGACCGGCCCTGCACGATGAACAGCATGTCGACCATGATCAAGATCATGGAATACATGGCTCTGGGCAAACCGATCGTTCAATTCGATGGGGTTGAGGGCAAGTTCAGCGCCCAGGACGCGTCCTTGTACTGCCCCGGCGAAAGCAGCCTGGCGGCAAACTTCGCAGAGCAGATTCTGTGGCTTCTGGACCATCCCGAGGAAAGAACTCGCATGGGAGCATTCGGCCGCAGGCGAGTCGAGACCGAGCTGGCGTGGGAGTACTCAGTTCCGAATCTTCTGGCTGCTTACGAAAGAGCCTTCGGCAAAATGCGCGGCAGGCCGGCGGCACAGACCGACATTGCGCCGTCATGATTCCCTTCGCTCGAGTGGGTAACTTATCCTCTGCCTGAACTTAGTGCGGCTCTGGCCAGGCCGGATTTGTCCGCCGCAACATGAGCTATAAGTGATTTATATATAGATACTTAGCCTTGAGTCGACACCCACTTTAGCCTTGCGGGGAATCTCCATAAGAGCCCAATCTGAAGCCCCATATTCCAAGGAGTGAGAGACAGAAGTTCAGATTCGGTAACCTACTCCGCTTCAGTGCCTTTGCAAACGCCTTAGCTGCGTAAACTACTTATTCTAAGGGGTTAACCAACGTTTGTCCTGCAGTCACAGTACTTTCGATTAGCTGTCTTGGTTACTTTCGTCATGCGAGAACCCCGCTCGTAACAAGATTGTTGATAGACTTCAGATACGAGCCAGTTGAATCTGCATTTCGAAGGAGACGCCCATGCGTCACTCAGGTTATTCCTCTCTCTCCTTTTTTGGAGCATTGTTTTTGTTTTGCGCTTCCGCGTACGCGCAGTATCCGTGGTCCGGCATCATCTCGCCGGCCCGCGCAGCAAACTGGGGCTCAGCTGGTCTGGCAAGCAGCACGCCCGACATTCCGCCCGACGCCTCATGGGCGCAGTGCGGGTCGACTGTCGCACCTTACGGGTCGAGTAGTTCGTATGCTTCTCCGGCCACGATCCAGACAGCCGTCAACAACTGCGGGACAAACCAATATGTCCAATTGGGCGCCGGCACTTTTTATCTGACCGGCAGCATCTACCTGAAGAGCAATATGGTCCTGCGCGGATCAGGTGCGAACCAGACCTTCATCTATATGAACGCGTCGGGTTCACCGAGTTGCAACGGACCTTACGGAATCGTCTGCGTTGTCGGTAGCAACACGTATAACGCTAACTGTTCCTTGCTCGGAGTGGCTGTGTGGACGTGCCCGGCGGGAAGCTCGATCAGTAATCCCTGGGCGGGCAGCGCCGACTGGACGGCCGGATACTCGCAGGGAGCGACCACCATCACTCTCAGTAATGTCACGGGGATTGTACCTAACTTGACCCCTATCGTACTCGACCAGTGCGACACCGGCCTGGCGGGGCGTTCTGGCACTGTCTCCTGTAGCGGGGGCACAGGAGGCGCCATCACTTCAGCCAAAGTTGCCGCAGGCGGCAGCGGCTACAACGTCGGAGACACGGGTACCATTGCCTGCGCTGTAGAGTGGGGCCTCTGTTACGGAAGCAACAATGCAACCTATACCGTGACAAGCGTAAACGGCGGGGCGATTACCGGATTCACACTGACTGCCGCCGGCAATGGATACACCTACACCAGCCTATCTACGGGCGCGAGCCCCGCAGCGACGATCTCGACCAGCGGCAGCGGAAGCGGTTTCACCGCCAATATCACAGGAGTAAGTGGATACGATAACAATGGATTCTTTGTGTGCAACATCACGATGATCTGCGAGGATGAGGGCACCGCGGGAGATGCGAACCCTGGACGATCTGAGTCAGAGGTCGTGCTTGCGACGGCAATCAGCGGCACCGGACCCTATACTGTGACGATCAACCATCCGCTGATGAACCCCAACTGGGCTTCGGCGCAGACGCCGAGGGCATGGTGGGGAAGCGCAACGATCACGAATGCCGGGGTGGAGAACCTGACCGGATATCCTACAAATTCGTCGTGCGTAGTGGCTATGTCTGCCACTTCAGTCTGGGTTAAAGGGATCGCGTGCAGTACAGCTAATTTCTTCCATGTCTATGCCTACCTGGTTTCTAACTTGCTTGTTCGAGACGGTTATTTCTACTGGACAGAATATGCAGGAACTGAGAGCTACGGCATCGGAGCAATGGGCGAGGTTGGAAACTCGCTCTTTGAGAACAACATCATTGAGGGAGTCGTAGATCCTTTGAACGTGGACGGCACCTGCGCCGGCTGCACATTCGCATACAACTTTGCGGTCGATCAATACGACAAGACTTCGAGTTATTTGTTCGCTTCCAGTCCCATGCATGCCGCCGCGACGAATTACATTCTGGAAGAAGGCAACATCGGAACAGGGGTGAATCAAGACTCAATTCATGGGCCGCATCTCGCCAACACTTTCTTCCGAAACTACTTCACAGGATATGAATCGAACGACGGCACGATGCCTACTGCCGACACTCTCCCGGTCGCCATCGCAGCCTTCTCACGGTACAACAACTATCTTGGCAACGTGCTTGGCACGCCCGGGTACCACAATGCATACGAGTGCACCCCGTCTTCATCAAGCACGGTCAAATGTCCGCTCTCGAGTTGGGCATACATCTGGGACATTGGCTGGTCACATGGAGATAGCCAGCTGGATTACAACAACTCTCCTGCTCTGCCCAATGATCTGCTGACCATCAGTTCAACATACCGCTACGGCAACTATGACAGCGTAAGCAACGCGGTGCAATGGAACATCGCGGAAGTGCCGACCGCCGATCCGAATTTTCCCAACCCTGTGCCAACCAACAATACATTTCCCTCCTCGTTTTACAACGGAGTGACCGCAGCATTCCCCAATTGCGGCACGGGCCTTTCGTTCTGGTTGAACCCGACCACCTCGACCTGCCCACCTTACCCAACGGTAGGTCCCGATGTAACGAGCGGCGATATCGGGATATGCACAAGTGGGCCATACATGTGGTCCCGCGCGCTCAACAGCGCCCAATGTGCCGGAGGAACCTTCACCGCTTCGATCAATGGCGGCTATGGCAATTCGAATCCTGCCATGCGTTGCTACCTGGACCAGATGGGCGGACCGCCTGACGGAACGGGGAGCATGCTGAAGTTCAATCCGAGCGTCTGCTACGCTCCGGACGCAGCTAGCGCGTCAACCCCCAGACCACCACCTCCTGTGGGAGTTGCCGGGAGTGTTGTGGTTCACTAAGTGGCTTATAGCGTTTATATCCAGTGAACCCTCACCGCATGCGGTTTTTCGGGCGCGGCCTTACGGCTCAACCGAGTAGAATCGCATGCGGCTGGCGGGTATAATCCGCACGACCGCGCGTGTTGGCGCACCTCTCAGGCTGGTCCCCCAAAAGAGGATATGAATTTCTGTCGTCGAGACAATGCAGTTGGATAGCTCTTTGCGGCAGAAACTGATAGGTTCGTAACAGAGACATGGATCAGCGGTCAAAACACAAGGCAATAAGGGGCGTAGCTTGGACAAGCGCAGCGAATTGGGGTTGCCAACTCCTGAGCTTCGGCGTGTTCGCCTGCCTTGCCAGGCTCCTGAATCCGCACGCCTTCGGAATCGTCGCCCTGGCCGGCGTTTACGTCGCATTCATTCAGATCCTTGTCACGCAGGGATTTGGAAGCGCGATCGTTCAACGAAGCGCGCTTGAGGAGGAGCACCTCGACTCGGCATTCTGGATCGCCATGGCAACAGCGGCTATCTTTTGCGTGCTGAGCATAGCGCTTTCAGACTTCATCGCCCACTTGTTCAAGCAGCCGGAGATTGCTCCTGTCATTCGGTGGCTGTCGTTCTCGATCCCGTTCTATGCGCTCAGTTCGGTGCCCTCTGCCATCTTGACCCGCAATCTGGACTTTCGCGCTCTTGCGGTCCGTTCGCTTGCGGCAACGAGCGCGGGCGGGGCGGTCGGCGTATCAATGGCCTTCTTCGGCTGCGGCGTCTGGAGCCTTGTTGGACAGCAGCTTGTCTCCGCCTGTCTAAGCACCATTTGCCTCTGGTCAACTGTTCTATGGAGGCCGCGGCTGCGGATCTCCAAGCAGCACATGCGCGACCTTTACGGCTTTTCTCTCGGCGTAGCCGGCAATGATATCTTGTGGTTCTTTTCGCAAAAGTCGGATCAGACGGTGGTGGGCTATTTTTTCGGCGCCTCAGGTCTCGGTCCTTACGCCCTGGCCAGCAAACTGACCACCCTGGCGTACGAGGGGGTGGCCGGGCCATTCTCGTCAGTAGCATTCCCAGCATTCTCCAAATTGCAATCGAAACCGCTGGAATTTGAAAAGGCGCTGCACAAATTCTGCGAGATGTTGACCTTTCTTTGCCTGCCTTTGTTCGTTGGTTTGGCTGCGGTCGCGCCAGAGCTCGTTCCGTTACTCTTCGGTTCAAAGTGGGTAGCCGCTGTGCCTCTGCTGCAGGTGCTCTCTTATTACGGCGCATTACGAGTGATTCTGGTGTTCGTGAACCCTTTTATGCTTGCTAAAGGCCGAGCGGGCCTGTATTTGTTGATGAATGTCACATTGACGATACTCACCTTTGCCGGATGTCTAGTTGCCGCTCGATGGAGCCCTGAAGCTGTCGCTATTTCTGTGGCTGCGAGTCTATTCGCCTTCTCGGCAATCTTTGTGACTGTGGCGAGCAGGTTTCTTCAATTAAAGGCGCTCCCGCTTATGAGGTCCTTCGCATTCCCAATGTTCTGCTCGTTTGTAATGCTCGTTGCGGTCACGGGTATACGAAGTCTCGTGGTAGGAAAACTTGCCCCAGTGGCCGTAGTATTAATTTGTGTCTTAACGGGTGCTCTCTGTTATCTATCCCTCGCCTACCTTCTGAGGCCCGATCTTGTAAAGGCAATTTATGGGATGATCAGAGGTAGCCTGCTTCCATCCAGTTGGCGAAAAAGTACAGATCCCTCCCGCATCGAGGACGATTTGGAGAGGGTCGCGGTCGCATCCACAGAGTTATAGACGCAGCGCGTCCACAGCCGCCGACATTGCTTATGACATCCTTTCCAGAGTTGAGTCAACCGCTGGCCTCCGGTCCCAAGGAATTTAATTCCGGTACGGTTGAAAGGAATCCGTCTTTGTCTCAACCAAAGATTTTGTTCGTTTGCAATATCTCGCATCCGATCAACTCCGGAGCGGGCCAGCGCGTGTACCACATACTCAGAGGGGTCGCCTCCGTAGGCGAGGTCACGCTCATCTATCCGACGAAGTGTGGCGATACGGATCCTGATTTGGAGGCACTCCGACCGCTCTGCAAAAGGGTTTACACCTTTCCGGAAGATTCGCTGACCGGGCGCCGTGATGCGCGCCTTCAGCGACCGTTGTACTGGTTAATTCACAAGCTGCGCTACTTGCATCCCGTTCTTTCGGCGCACATGCAGAATCATTGGTCAGCAGAAGGTAGGGCTTTAGTTCGAGCACTTTGCACAGAGCCATTCGATCTGGTTTGGGCGGAAAGGATTTCGTCTTTACGGATGCTTCCCCCTTCTCTTAAGACTCGAACCGTCGTCGACCTCGACGATCTGGAGCATCGCAAGCTACGCTCTTACTTAAAACTTGGAAAGCATCAGCGAATGACCCCCCTTTACTTATTGGAACTTCTCAAGTTGAGGCGATTGGAAAGCAAGCTCCACGCTCTTCCCTACGAATTCACCGTTTGCTCAGAGATTGACAGAGCCGCTCTCGGGCGAAAAGGACAAGTTTGGTTAGTTCCTAACGGTACAACACTGCCGACTAACTTGCCCTTCTGCATCCGAGACAAAGCCGAACCTATTCTGCTTTTTGTCGGCGCGATGTATTATGAGCCCAATGAAGATGCGGTTACATTCTTTGCACGGGCTGTCTTACCCCTCATCCGCAAGGAAGTCGCCGATGCTAAATTCCTCATCGTGGGCATGGGGCCTTCCTCTAAGGTTCAAGCCCTTCATGATGGCAAGTCTATCGTGGTTGTTGGCCAGGTACCAGACGTGGGCGAGTACCTTTGCCGAGCGGCAGTTGTGGTTGTACCAATCCGATTTGGGGGAGGGACGCGCATCAAGATACTAGAGGCGATGGCTTATCGCAGGCCGGTAGTTGCGACAAGCATCGGAGCAGAGGGTCTAGAAGTTGATTCAGAAAAGCACTTGTTACTTGCTGATTCCCCAAGCGCATTCGCGAGTGCGTGTGTTCGAGTGCTCAAAGACAACGCGCTCAGCGAAGAACTCGCGGAGAAGGGCTTCCAGTTGGTCAAGGACCGCTACCAGTGGCTTAAGATTGAACGCACGATAGGCAAGATTGTGCAGCGAACAACGCACGAACACACCTGTGAGCAAGACCAGGAGGTTCTGTCTTGAGAGTGTCCACTTCAAGTCGCCCGATGTGCCCAAGACGGACTTGAGACCAACTCAGCCGGTTCCGTCGAGTCGTGAGAGAAACCTTTTATTCTTGAGGACTGTAAATGACAACACCAACAGTCTCAGTTGTAATGAGCGTGCTCAACGGCGAGCGTTTCCTGGCCGAAGCCATTGAAAGCGTCCTCGATCAGAGCTTCAGCGACTTCGAGTTCATCGTAATCGATGACGGATCGGAGGACGCATCAGCGGCGATCCTGAATTCTTATCAAATGAGAGATTCGCGGCTACGCGTCTATGGTCATAAACACAGGGGACTCGCTGAATCGCTAAACCGGGGCTGCGGAATTGCGCAGGGGAAGTATGTTGCAAGGATGGACGCAGACGATATCGCTACCCCCAACCGCCTGCAATGGCAGGTACGCTTCATGGAAGCACATCCTGACGTAGGCCTCCTGGGAGGAGTCATCGACTTTATCGACGAGAATGGCAGAGAATTTCGGAGGGTCTCTCATCCGATCGAAGACGCGGCGATTCGCCGCGCTCTTAACCACGACGAAGCCTCGTTCTGTCACCCCGCCACGATGATGAGGAAAGACGTGCTGGTCTCGGTGGGTGGATATCGAACATCCTTTCTCGCGGCCGAAGACTATGACCTATGGCTGAGGATGGCAAGTTGCAGCCGGCTCGCCAATTTGGATGGGGTTGTCCTCAAGTATCGAATTCACAAGGGACAGGTTTCTCAGCGCCAACTCGTTCAACAGGCATTGAGCTGCCTTGCAGCGCGCACTTGTTTATCCGAAGGCCAGGACTGGGAGGAGTTGCGCCAGGGCCAAGTGGTTACTGCCGAGGTGCTGACGCGGCACGGCGTGAGCGAGGCGAAACAGGAGCACGTCCTGATGAGTCGTTACCGCGATTCGATTTACATTTTGTCTCTGCAGGGAGACATTCCCGATGCCCTGGATCTGTCGGAATCTATGTTTCGGTCATCTCGATGGGAACACGTCGAAAGATCGCTCAAGGCTCACCTTTGGCTCCTCACAGCTTCTCTCTATTGGGGTCGCGGCCAGCTGAAGAAAAGCCTGCAGGCAGTGGGCCGAGCCCTCGTGACCTGGCCGATAGTCGCTGTGCGCCCTTTGAAGGCTCTTCTAGTTTGGATGTCGAAGGCAGTCCAGACGAACATTCTCAGGAGAGGTTTAGCGTGAGAGTCTCTGTAGTGATTCCGACCTACAACCGCCGTTCGCACCTCTTGCGGGCGATTGAGTCAGTTCGTGCGCAGAGCGTGCCCGTTGGGGAAATCATCGTTGTGGATGACGGCTCTACAGATGGCACCGCTGAGGCTGTTGCCGGGCGGTTCGGAACAGCCGTCATTCTCATCCGCACGGAGAATGGAGGTGTATCAGCCGCGCGCAATCGGGGAATCGCCATAGCGCAGGGAGAGTGGATTGCATTCCTGGACAGCGACGACACCTGGCTCCCGAACAAGCTCGAGCTCCAGTTCGAATCCCTAAGCACATTTAGCGGCGGCGCCGGCCTGTGTTTCTCCAACAACTCGTATGGCAACAATCCCAACATGTTGTTTTCCCGGTTCGACGAAGTCGGTTTTACCGATGCTCCTAGGTACGGAGTTCTGACCGACGTAAGGAAAACGATTCACACCTTCCGAGAACCTTTTTTCACTTCAAGCCTCCTGATTCGGCGCGCCCTGCTGACAGAGTGTGGGGGATTCGATGAGAAACTGATTCTCAGGGAAGATACCGACCTGGTTTTTCGATTGTCGTTCAAGACGCCGTTCTGCTTCGTCAGCACTGTCCTGGTAGAGATTGACCGGACACCGCAACGATCGCTCGGACTCTGCGAGCTATACGGGACAAGAGACGATCGCGTATGTGCTTGTTCGGAACATGCGTATCGCAAGTGGCTTGCGATGCCGGAGGTGGTGGGATCCGAGGACGAGGCTCATATCATGAATCAGCTTCGGCTGGTATACTACGACTCCATCGAGGCCAAAGTGCATCAGCTCAGAATAAGCTCTGCCTTTCATGAGATGGGCAAGTTACGGCGTCTTGGCGAGAGCTATCCGGCGATTGCGGCTAGCTTATGGTCCCGCAAACTTAAAAAACTGCGTCGCCGCTTCATCACTCCGGAGGCGCGAATTCCGAAGGATTCGAACCAGCCCAGAGCTGACTTGGCTTGACACGCGCGTAACATCGCGCCGCCTGGACAGGTTACGCAAGACTGTCTTAAACGTCTCGACGAAATTACGAAGACAGTTACAACCCCACTTGGAACCGTTCCGCTTGAGCCCTGAGATTTGTAGCGAATCCGCGCGCTATGCGCAGCCTGTGCAGATCCGGTAATCTGACTTGTCGGTAGAGAGATCAAGTGCCTACTCAGACTGAACACATCGCTCATCAGGTAGCCGGCAGCGCGCGGCCGGCAGGTTGCCCCATCGCTTTGTTGACCGGAGGCGTAGACAGGCAATATGCGTACGGTTTGGCAATGGCACTCGTCTCCAGCGGTATTCGTGTTGAAGTTGTTGGCGGCGACAGCATAGACAGTCCGGAGATGCACACCACCTCGGATCTCGAGTTTGTTAACCTATGGCCCAGCCGCGAAAACAAGGCAACTCTCATGTCCAAGATTTGGAGGACTGCCCGAGATTACGCATCCCTGGTCCGATATGCGGCAGTGGCGAAGCCGCGGGTGTTTCATATTTTATGGAACAGGAAGATCGAGTTTGTAGATCGTGTACTGTTGATGCTCTATTACAAATTGCTGGGGAAAAAGATTGTCCTCACGGTGCACAACGTGAATCAAGCAAGGCGGGACGGAAGGGATTCATGGGTTAATCGGCTGACCTTGGGGATTCAGTACCGGTATTCAGACCATTTATTTGTGCATACCAACAAGATGAAGGAGGAACTCATTGAGGATTTCGGGGCAGATGAACGGCGGATCACTGTTATTCGGTATCCGCTTAACAATGCCCTCCCGGACACAGATCTGACTCCCGCGGAAGCCAAACTCGGGCTTGGATTCAAGGAGCATGAAAAGGTAATCCTCTTTTTGGGCAAAATTAAGCCTTACAAGGGTATCGAGCACTTGTTAACGGCGTTTCACAAGTTAGTTTCCGGGGATGATAGTTATCGCCTGGTCGTTGCCGGCGAGGTACAGAAGGGCAATGAAAGTTACATGAAATCGCTCGAAGAGAAGATATGTGGACAAGATAGAAACAAGATTCTTCTTCGGAAGGAATATATCCCAGATGAAGAGATGGAAATATATCTGAAGGCGGGCGACGTTCTTGTTCTTCCTTATAACGAAATCTTTCAAAGTGGAGTACTTTTTCTAAGTTACAGTTTTGGGCTACCTGTAATTGTGACCGATGTTGGCTCCTTTCGGGAAGAAATTGTGGAAGGCAAAACGGGTTATCTGTGTCCGCCTGGTGACCCGGTGGCCATGGCAAGGACGATTGAATACTATTTTGAGAGCGACCTGTATCGCAACCTGGGGACGCGAAGGCAGGAGATCAAGGAATATGCCGAGATGAATCATTCATGGGGCGCAGTAGCGGACCAAACACGAAGTGCCTATGCCGCGTTGCTGGTGAGCCTACCGTCATGAAGCCGCTTGTATCAATCTTGATTCCCGCCTATAACGCGGAGCGCTGGCTGCCTGAGACGCTGAATTCTGCAATATCTCAGACCTGGGAGCGAAAAGAAATTATCGTCGTCGATGACGGCTCGAAGGATGGTACGCTCGGCCTGGCTCGGAGCTTCGAATCGGACATTTTGAGGGTGTTTACACAGAACAATCAAGGTGCTGCGGCAACCAGGAACGCGGCTCTTGCCTATAGCCGTGGAGATTACATTCAATGGCTTGACGCAGACGACCTTCTCGCTCCAGACAAGATCGCGAGACAATTGGAAGCGCTGGGCGATGCGCCGAGCCCGAGGACCCTCATTTCGGGGGAATGGGGCAGCTTCATGCATCGGCCTTCGCGGGCCAAGTTTGTTTCAAGCGGACTGTGGTCGAATCTTTCCAAAGCAGAATGGCTCATGCGAAAGATGGAACAAAATGTCTATATGCAGACTGCCTCCTGGCTGGAAAGCCGCGAGCTGGCCGAAGCGGCCGGACCCTGGGATACGCGCTTGCTAGGCGACGACGACGGCGAATATTTCTGCCGCGTGCTTCTAGCGAGCGACGGCGTACGCTTCGTTCCCGGCGCGAAAGTCTATTACCGGCAGGCGACTTCAGGCAGTTTGAGTTACGTTGGAGCCTCGGACAGGAAGCGCGACGCGCAATGGGTTTCGATGGAGTTGCATATGAACTATCTTCGAACGCTCGAAGACAGCGAACGGGCTCGCGCGGCATGCGTAAAGTTCATGCAAAACTGGATGGTCGCATTCTACCCGGATCGTCTCGACATATTCGAGAGAGCAAGGGAACTTGCGAGAGAACTGGGGGGGCAGATCGAGCCGCCGCTTCTGTCGTGGAAGTATTCCTGGATTCGCGCGCTGTTTGGCTGGCGTCTCGCAAGACGAGTTGAGCTGAGACTGCAGAGCCTAAAGTGGTCGGCGGTGAGCTCCTGGGATGAATTGCTATCCCGCATTACTTTAGGGACAAGTCCCGGGATCAATCACACCGCGGGCCATACATGGCACAGTTAATCATCGACGCAGATCGTACCGAGCAACTGTACTGGCGAGATCTCTGGCGCTACCGCGAACTGTTTCTGTTCTTCGCATGGCGAGACCTCCTGGTGAGGTACAAGCAGACCGCTGTCGGAATCAGCTGGTCACTGATCCGGCCGCTGTTGACCATGATGATACTTACTGTCGTCTTCGGTAAGTTAGGCAAAATGCCCGCTGGTGGCGTGCCTTATCCTCTGCTGGTCTTCTGTGGAATGCTACCCTGGATGTTCTTCTCCACCGCGCTCACGGAGTCTGGCAACAGCCTGGTTTCCAATTCGAACATGATTTCCAAAGTGTACTTTCCACGCTTGGCAATCACCGCAAGCACTGTGATCACAAGTCTGGTGGACTTCCTCATCTCCTGCGCGTTCCTAGTAGCGCTGATGATCTGGTATCGCTTTACGCCACCTGCAGCGGTGCTGTTTGTTCCCTTCTTTGTCCTGCTTGTTTTCGCGGCATCTCTGGGCGCAGGCATGTGGGTTGCAGCGCTGATGGTGGCGTATCGCGACTTTCGTTTTATCGTTCCTTTCGTCGTCCAATTCGGACTATACGTCTCTCCCGTCGGTTTTCAAAGCAGCATTGTTCCGGAGAGATTCAGGCTTCTGTACGCGCTTAATCCGATGGTAGGAATTATCGATGGATTCCGGTGGTGCATACTGGGATCTTCGCAAATCTACTGGCCTTCAGTTGCTATTGCCGTCATCGACGTTATTTTACTGGTTGCGTCGGGCACCTGGTATTTCAGAAAGACTGAGCGCACCTTTGCTGACATCATCTGAACCTTCCGTCGCTCTCGATAACGACATGAATCCAGATATCGCCATTTCCATTGAGAACCTCGGCAAACGATACGATGTGAATAGGTTGCGGGCTCCGCAAGAGGGCCTTCGGCATGTCATTGAGAGCGCATTGAGGGCGCCACTTGGCTCATGGAGAAACCGAACGCATGCCAAGCGAACGAAGGATTTCTGGGCTCTTCGGGGGGTCTCGCTCCAGGTAGAACGCGGCGAAGTGGTTGGCCTGATCGGAAAGAACGGCGCGGGCAAAAGCACCATGCTGAAGTTGCTCAGCAGGATCACGGTTCCCACAGAAGGCCGCATATGCATCAACGGTCGAGTTGCGAGTCTTCTTGAAGTCGGCACCGGATTTCATCAGGAACTCACCGGCCGCGAGAACATCTTCCTCAATGGAGCGATTCTCGGGATGAGCCGGGCCGAAATCATACGTAAGTTCGATGAGATTGTTGCATTTGCAGAAATCGGCGAGTTCCTCGACACGCCGGTGAAGCGCTATTCATCCGGAATGTATGTGCGCCTCGCATTCTCGGTTGCAGCGCACCTTGATCCGGAGATCCTGATTATCGACGAGGTCCTCGCGGTTGGCGACGCCAGCTTCCAGAAGAAGTGCCTCGGAAAGATGGGAAGCTTCGCCCAAAGCGGAAAAACTGTCCTGTTCGTCAGCCATAATATGGAGGCCATCAGGAACTTATGCCAGCGGGTAGTCTGGCTCAAGGACGGTCTGCTGCATCAAGACGGAAAGTCGGAGGAGATCATCGAAGCATATTTCAACAGTATCTCCGATGCTCTGTCTTTTTCCTGCACGAATCCGGAGTATGGGCTAACGATTCGGCAGGTCCTTCTACGAAACGACAGCGGCGATGAAAGCAGCCAGTTTCATCCTGGAGACGACTTAACCGTCGAAATATCGTACATCGCACAAACGCGCATTGAGAAGCCGATCATAGCGCTGGGAGTACTGGGAAATAGCGGTTCGTGTTTTACTTCTAATATGTTACTAGATGGGCACAGACCTGATTTTCTGGAGGGTGCCGGCGTATTAACATGTACCTTTAAAGCGATTCCATTGTTACCGCAAAGGTATACCGTCAAGATGAGACTTCAGGCGGCAAGCGTCAAGGAAATTATTATTCCATATCAGGAAGTAGCCAATTTCAGCGTGGTTGGAGACCTTAGCGAATACGGATATAAAGGCGATTTTCTGACTTGGGCATTTCGTTCGAGTCCAGTCGTCATTCCCTATGAATGGGGTCTTCCTGACGGAACTACCGCGCGCGTCGCGTTGACCCGCCCGACCGGCTGATTGCGAAGCCGTGTCCATGGACAATGGACTCCGCGCACCTCACTCCGACCGCTCGATAGGTAAATCAGCGAAACACGTACCGATAACTAACCTTCAAATCTCCCGGCAGGGTTAAACCGCAGTTTCGCGCGACGCGCCGCCTAAATGAAAGTGCTCTTTATCGGTGACAATCGAACCTGTGTCAATTGGGGCCGTGGCGCCAGCATCGCGCTGTCTCAATTACTATCAGGTTCATTCGAGATCATTGATTGCGTCACCGGCGACTTCTTCGATTTGTCTGCGGCTGAAGCAGGTTATGTGGGGACACTGATGCCCCCCAAATATTACCGTCTTTTCCGATATATGTTTCTTAGACGCCAGCGGCGCCCATTTTCCTGGTACATCAAGATGGAGGAGATGTTTGGCGCAAATGATTTTATTACTGAAAATCCCGCGATCAGCATCGACAACCTGTTGGCTCATAAGGACCGGCACGCAGCACTCGGACGAATTTATGATGGGGCGAGCAAAGCGGACCTGCTGGTGCTTGACGGAGACGGCGACATCATATTCTCAACGCCGCCCCGCAGGCAAACTCTATTCCTGCTTGCGATGATCGAACTGGGAGTACGATTGGGGAAATCCGTCTTCCTGGTGAATTCAATGATCTCTGATTGTCCAGTGACGGGAAGAAATGTGGCGACGCTCGCGACAACGAGACAATTACTTTCGCAATGTAAGGCCGTTTCATTGCGTGATCCCGAATCCGTTGAATATGTTCAAAGGGAAATGCCGGAAGCTAATCCAAGCTACATCCCTGATTCGCTCTTTGCCTGGGCGCCCTACTATGAGACCCTTAGTTCCCACCCCCCTTTCAACGGCGACTTTCTTCTGCCGCATCCCGAGAAGAGCGAATACTGGGGCAAGCTCGATTTTTCTCAGCCGTATATATGCATTGGAGGGGGGGCTCTGGCCTCAAGCCAACACGAAAGGGCAGTGCAATGCTATGGGCGGCTCGTCGATGCAATCAGACAGCTTGGATATCGCGTATATCTCACGGAGAATGACACCCCGGATTCGTTCTTGCAGCGAGTAGCCATAGAGCGACACGTAGGTATAGTTCCGGCCAATGCACCTATTCTGTTGTGCGGGGCTGTTCTGGCCCATGCCCGGCTATTCATCTCTGGGAGATATCATCCTTCTATCTTTGCATCGCTCGGAGGTACACCGTGCATTTTTCTGGGGTCCCACGCTCACAAAATGAGTAGCCTGTCGCGAGTGCTCGAATACGATCTGGCCCAGGAGTTTAGTGCATTTCCGAGCGATAACGACATCGCACAGATCGTCTCGACGGCACGGCAGTATCTTGATCTAGGAGAGACTCTGCGAGCCCGAATCAGTCAAGTTGTGAAGTTGCGCTGCGACGAGGCAACTGCTTTGCCAGCCTTTCTTAAGAGCCACATGAATAGCTAACCCGCGCAAGTGATGCCCTTGTGCTGCGAGCCGGACAAAACATGGACGAGATAGTCGTAGTCGGCGGCGGCGGGCACGCAAAAGTAGTTATCAGTATTCTTCGGAAGCTCAAGGGCCTCCGCATACTCGGTTATACGGACCTTGAGGATAACGGCGCGTTGCTCGGTATTTCCTATCTCGGAACCGACCGCGAACTGTCCGAACTGGCCCGTCAGCCGAGAGCACTTAATGCCGTGCTCGCATTAGGGCAGATCGGTCTAGGCAATCCGCGGCACCAGCTCTGGGAACGACTGCAATCTTCCGCACTGTCGTTCCCGCTGATCGTCTCCCCGGATGCGATTGTCAACGAGGAGGTGACAGGCGGAGAGGGCGCTGTGGTGATGGACGGCGCGGTGATTAACAGCGGAGCCGCAATCGGCAGAGGCGCGATCGTGAACACAAACAGCACGATCGAGCATGATGTGACACTGGCCGATTGGGTGCATGTTGCCCCTGGAGCGACGATTTGCGGAGGTGTCTCTATCGGCCGTTTCTCCCTGGTCGGGGCCGGTGCAACGGTAACTCAAGGAATACAGATCGCGGAAGGCTGTATTGTCGGGGCCGGTGCAACTGTCGTGCAGGATCTTACGGACGCGGGCGTCTATATTGGGTGCCCGGCGCACCGGATAAGTTAGGACTTTTATGGCGCGCGTATTCATCATTGCCGAAGCGGGGGTAAATCACAACGGCTCGCTCAATCTTGCCACCAAATTGATTGATGTAGCTAAGAATTGCGGCGCCGATGCAGTTAAGTTCCAAACCTTTCGTGCCGATCTGCTCGCAATTCGACAGGCCCACAAGGCGCCTTATCAAGAGCGAACGACAGAAGCAACGGAATCGCAGTTTGAGATGCTGGAGCGTTTGCAATTAGACGAGGCGGCCCATCGGGAACTGATCGAACATTCGAGAGATATCGGAATCCAGTTCCTGTCCAGCCCATTCGACGTAATGAGCGCGGACTTGCTCGAGTCGCTGGATGTGCCCTTATTCAAAGTGCCTTCGGGTGAGATCACCAACCTCCCCTTTCTCGAGCACCTTGCCCGGAAGAATCGGCCAATGATTCTGTCGACGGGAATGTCGACCTTGGGCGAGGTCGAAGAAGCTGTGAACGTAATTCAAGCCGCGGGAGCTGTACAGCTGACACTCCTGCATTGCGTGACTGAGTATCCCGCACCTTATTCTGATGTTAACCTTCGCGCGATGAATACGCTGAAGGCGGCGTTTAACCTGCCGGTGGGATATTCAGATCACACGCCGGGCATCGAAATAGCAATTGCTGCCGTGGCCATGGGTGCCGTAGTGATCGAAAAGCATTTTACGTTGGACCGATCGCTCCCCGGCCCGGATCACGCTGCTTCTCTTGAACCGGCCGAGCTCCAGCAGATGGTGGCGGCCATTCGCAATGTGGAAGCAGCACTTGGTTCCGGAATAAAGGGACCGGCTCCATGCGAACTACCGAATCTTTCGGTTGCTCGCAAGAGCGTGGTGGCTGCGCGCAAACTCGCCCAAGGACACCAACTTGCGACTGAGGACTTAGATATCAAGCGCCCGGGGAGCGGGCTCGCGCCAAAGCTTCTCCCTGCTTTGATTGGTCGCACACTTCGTGTCAGCATCGACAAAGACGAGATGATCAGATGGGATCATCTGAAATAAGACGGCGCAGGATATTGAACCGTGTTCGGTTGCCATCGCTCCTCTCATCGACACTATTCAGCAATTTCATAATCGACGTTTGTAAAGGTAACAATCGTCCCGAATGACTACCGCTAATTTGCAAGTTAAGCGCCCGATCCCACATGGCTCGAGTCTGGCTACCTCTTTCTGGGAGGTGCGGATTGCTCCATTTCTGGAGAAGTACTTTGTTTTTTCATGTCTTTCCCTGATTGGAATTGCTTGCGCCCGTGTGATCGCGACTTATAACTCCCTGAGTCTGACAACCGACGAGCCTGACGACTTCGCTTCCGGCCTCGAATTTCTAACGAGACATATCTACACGTACAACATTGCACACCCGCCTTTATCTCGCATGATGCAGGCGCTGGGGCCGTATCTCGCTGGGGCATGGCTGCCCAACCTGCCTGGTGTGCCCCTGCACCCTCTCGATCTCATTGCTCTAACCGGCCATGCGGAACGAACCATATTCCTGATGCGCCTGGGCAATCTGCCCTTCTACATTCTGGCTTGCCTCGTAGTCTGCGGCTGGTCCTGGTACGCATTCGGCAAGCCGATAGCCGTGGTGGCGACAGGCTTGTACACCCTGTTGCCGGCGCCGCTTGCCGACGCCGGACTTGCAACACCCGACATGGCACTGGGAGCTACTGTAGGCGCGGCCGTGTTCGCGGCTGTACTTTGGGCCGAGAAACCTACATGGCTCAGAGCACTGTTTATGGGCCTATTTGCGGGGCTTTCATGTCTATCAAGGTTCACCGCGTTAGGTTACATACCCAGTTGCCTCGGCATTGCGCTTGTCTTTTATCTGATTGCCGCGAGACCTGATTGGCGCACATTGTGGACTCTCGCCAAGCAGCGTGCCGTGACTTTTGCATTTGCAGTCGTCACTGCCGTTCTGTTGGTCTGGGCTGGATATTGGTTTTCCATTGGCAGATATCATAGTCATCGGTTCAATAAGGACTACTTGCTGCTCGCTCCAGAGTTTTTTGCTGGGGTCATGACCACTCTCAGGCACAATACCGGGGGGCATGGCTCTTACCTGCTTGGTCACTTTAGCTGGGAAGGCTGGTGGTACTACTTCCCGGTAGCTCTCGCGGTGAAGACACCGATTGCATTTCTGGTTCTAGCCGCTCTGGGGTTCTTCGTATGTATCAGGGGCGGCCGGCGGCGGCTCTACCTATTGCCGGTTGCATTTGTGCTCGGGATCTTTCTGCCTGCCCTGCGAAGTCACATCGACATTGGAATTCGCCACATCGAACCTATATGGATTGGCCTTGCGATCATATCCTCCCTGGGACTCAGGCAGTTGCTTCAGTGGACACGCACCGGCGTAGCTTCAGTGCTTTGCGGCGGTGCCTTGATGGTGTGGATGGCGATATCTGTGGCCTGCCATCACCCCGACTATGTGGCTTACTTCAACGGCTTCGCCGGCAACGAGCCTGAACGGATCCTGGTTGATTCCAACTATGATTGGGGACAGGACTTGAGATTACTTGCCAAGCGCCTGCACGAACTGGATGTGCAGACTGTTTCGCTGGCGATAACCGATGACGCGGGCTACGGTCCTGATACGCATTATGCATATCTTCAAGCGTGGTATGGCCTGCCTCATGCCGAACAGGTCAACATCTGTGCTCCTGCACCTGGCTGGAATGTCGTCAGCACGACGGTTGAGCGGTCTTTAAGCTATTGGTCAGGAACGCGATACTACCGCGGCCCAGGCATGCCGGCCGCATGGTATGAACAGGTGGCTCCGAATGAGCGCCTTGGTCCGCTGCTCCTCTATGATGTTCCGCCAGGCTCGCGACTTCGATCTGCAAATTGCGATGTAACTTCCGGTCATTGACAAATGAGTAGGGCGGTAATGATGCTCATGCTCTTTGGCTACGGAGAATCCAGTCTTGCTCGGAAAAACTCAATTCAGCATTTCATCGGCAATCGGGTGCGCCGATCCCTCTTCGGCGTCTACTGAAGAGAACCGTCGACATGCTACACGTTGGCAGAGTTTGAGCGATATCCCATTCACCAAGTCCGAGGCGAGTGACTTCTTGCACCGAGAGCGTCGGTTGTACGTGGTAATGACAATTGTGTTCTTACCGTGGATGGCTGTAGTGCTTTTTACAGCGGGCGGCCGGGCTGCCCTCAATTTCTTAGCGTACGCGATAATGGTTTCGGCGGCGGGATACAGTATCGCCGTTATGGCATTTTCAGCCCGCAACAGAATCCAAGCCATCTTTCTTGCTCCCGCCGTCGGTATACTGACGATTTCGGGTTTGACCGCGTTTTGGGTAAGGCTGGGCTTTCCACTCATTTGGGCTCCGGCTCTCTGGCTCGGATTGATGGCGGTGGGCTCCTTTGGATTGTGGAAAGACCGCGTTCTGCTGAAGGAAAACGCCGTTTCCTATGGCCTAACCTTGGCTCTGTTTTCAACATTGATCTGCGTTGTATATTTTCTTCCCTCCGCATGCAACGACATGGTCCAGCGAGGCGACGGGAGCTTTAACTGGAGGTTCAGGGACACGCAACACTTCCACTCGATAGCCGCAAGCATCAAGAACGGGGGCAGCCCGCCCATGACCCCCGGAACAGCTACGGCCGAACTTCTTTACCACTTTGGACCCTATGCGCCGGCGGCCGCCATTTCGCGCCTTAACGGACTTGACCTCGGGGATGCAGTGGCGCGCGTGACCCGCGGCGCTTCGCTCTGGGCTCTCTTGCTCTCATGCTTTGGACTTGGCACGCTCCTGTCAATCAAAGCTAACGGCAGAAAATTCGGAGGGATCATGTCCGTCGCCGGGCTTTTCTTCTATGGTTCCCTGCTGACCCTTTTCACTGCAGAATGGAACAACTCCGGACATTTGATCAGAGCCATCGTTTTCACGATACCTGAGGTAGAGGTGCCCGGCTTTGGGGGGCCGTTCGGCTATCTGCTTGCAGGGCATTCGCTGCTTCACGGCCTTGTTGCGATTACGGCGATCATGGGTCTGTGCATGGTTGAAAGGGAACGGGAGTCGGCACTCACGTGGAGGGGCTTCATTTTGCTGGCGCTGCCGTCACTTGCGGTCCCAATGAACTCCGTGGCTGCCTTGTATTGCGTTGGTGTCGCCGGCATTCTCTTGTTTTGGGGACGTCTCGGGGCAAGACAGTCGTGGTTGCCGATCATCCTGATGCTATGTCTGTTCGTCGGGGCTTGGAGGCTCATGGGTTATGACCATGCTCCTGATGCTGCGCTCGTGAATCTCAATATGAACCCTGCCTGGGGTTGGTGGCCACTGACGATCTGGTTCATGGTTGGTCTAGGATTCAGGATTACCGGCTTCAGTTGGATCTCGCAGCCTATGAAAGATCCCCTTTCCGCAACGGTCCTTGCAAGTGTACTGGGCTTGCTGACGTTTTCCCTTTTGCTCCAACTCAGAGATGGCAACGAGCGCTACGGGATAAACTTCCTGCAATGCATCTTCAGCATATTTGCTTTTTCCAGGTTGACTTCCGGATGTTGGCACGGAGTTGAACGCTGCACAACTATTGCGGAGTGGCTCAGGCTGGCGCAAAAGGGCATGTTATTCCTAACTGCATGCGGTGTTTTGATTGGTTGCGTCGCCGTTGCGGCTCATTACCACACCGGGACAAGCCATTTCGGACTTAAGCTCGTTCTGTGTATTCTGTTGTTGCTGCTCCTTGCCGGCATATTGGCGCTGACGAAGCGCAGCTCTGCCTTGTCGACGGTCAGTTCCGCAATTCTCATGGGCGCATTAGCGGTTGGATTTCTGGCCTGGATTCCGGATTTTCTCCGACACGGCTTGGACGGGGTTAAAACGGACATAACTTATGCGCCTGAAGAAGTTCACGGGTTGCGGCGTCTAGGTGAACTGATGTCCCCGCGCGAGCGATTCGCGACGAACAAACATGCCTTAGATACGAATAGCGCTCTGCCGCCAGTGGAGCGCTCCTACGGCTACTCTGCATTGTCAGAGCGTCCCGTGCTTCTTGAGGGATACATGGATAGAGGAGAATATCTGCTACCCTGGTTCAACGCTCTGCTTCATGACAACGACATGCTTTTCTCCACGACTGACCCAGAAACCCTGCGCGAAACAGCCAGGAACTGGCGTGTGCGATGGCTTGTCGCACGCCCCGGCACCGACATATCGCTGCCCAGGCCCTTGCCGAATTGGCTGGTTGAGCAACAAGACAGTGGCAGCCTGAAGATTTATCGAATCGACTAACACATAGGTTGAAAACGGATTGAGAGCCTGTGCCGGAAGGCGGGAAGCACATGATAAGTGAAAGATGTCCGGCAAGCAAATACTTCTACCTGGTGGAAACAGACATGGCCTCACGCCAGCATCCCCAACAGTTATTGAAGTATTGTGCCGAATTGGAACGAGAAAAGCTTGACGGTGAAACACTTTTGAGCCTTGGAGAACAAAATGATCGATGGAAGAAGCTTCCTCATTACGAGGCCGCTCAGGATATATCTGGGCGACTTGACATACACAACGTTGTCGCTTGCTACCGATGCGTTTCCTTTAAACATCGGGTTCATCGCGGCATACACACAGAAGATATTTGGCAACCAGATCGACCTCAAACTGTTCAAGTACGTGGGCGATTTGGAAAATGCAATCAACGAGAACCCGCCCGACATCCTGGGGTTAAGCAATTACCCATGGAATTTCAACCTCGGATTGGAGTTTTTCAGGATGATCCGGGAGTTATCGCCGCGGACGATACGCGTAATGGGAGGTCCGAATATACCTCAGGAAGATGAGGATCGCATGCACTTCATCAAGTGCAATCCTCTCATCGACTTTTATGCCTACCTGGAGGGCGAAGAAGCATTCGCCGCGCTAGTGGCTCGCGCGATTGAAACCGGCCTTGACCGCGGGAAGATGAAGTCAGCCCCAATTGATGGTTTCATTCATCGCATGAGTGAAAACGAGGTCGTGAAGGGAACCTTGCTTACCCGGCGTCGAGTTCTCGACGACATTCCTTCTCCATACCTTACCGGACACATGGACAAGTTCTTTGACGGTAAGCTCTCACCGATGATAGAGACCAACCGGGGATGTCCGTTCTCATGCACTTTTTGTCACGAGGGGAATCCGCTCATTTCCAAGGTTAACTTTTTCAGTGTTGAACGGGTAAAGGCAGAACTGGACTATATTGCGGCCGCCGTTGCAAAAGCGCCCATCCTAATCTCGAACCTGACGTTCGCAGATCCGAACTTCGCCATGTATGAACGGGACTATGAGATTGTCGAACACATCGAAAAAATTCAACAAAGGCAGAACTGGCCCCGCTCGATCTTTGCCTCTACGGGCAAGAACAAGAAGGAGCGGATCGCCAAGGCACTTCGAAAACTGAATGGGTCCATGTCGATGTGGATGTCTGTTCAGTCGATGGACCCGGCTGTCCTCCACGAGATTCAGCGCGATAACATCAGCACTTCGGAGATGCTGGCGCTGGCGAGTGTATATCAGGAACTCGGCCTGCCCACCTTCTCGGAACTTATTCTTGGTCTCCCTGGTGATTCCTATGAGCGGCATGTACGGTCGATCTCCCAGGTTTTGGAGGCCGGAATCAATGTGGTGGAGACCTATACATGCATGTTGCTAAACGGAACGAAGCTTAAGACAGCCTTCAGCCGAGCGACATACAAGATAGGCTCCCACTTCCGAATCCTGCCGCGCGACTTCGCGAGGCTCCAAAACGGACGCGTCGCAGTCGAGATCGAAGAAGTCATCACCTCCACAAGCACTATGTCGTTCGAGGACTACCAGGAGGCGAGGAAACTGCATTTGATGGTTTCGGTAGTTTATAACGGTGGTGGATTCAGCCCGCTTCTAAGGTTACTGCGGCAAAGAAAGATTCCCATCGTTGCCTTGCTTCAACGAATGGTAGCGGGCATCAAGCTGGCGCCTATGTCCGTGCAGGCAATCTTCACTTCGTTTGTCCGGCTGACAAGAGAAGAGTTATGGGACTTCGAGGAGGAACTTCGGGCATATGTGTGCGCCGATAATAACTACGAGAAGCTGCTCCGAGGCGAAATCGGCATCAACCTGATCCAAACGCATATGGCCATGAGCCTGGCGGTGATGGACGATTGGGTTGACTACGTTTTCCGGACGGTTAAAAGCATGTTGGTCGACGATCTCGACATGGATACGGAAAACTCTGCAATCTTCAGCGACATCAGGGCCTACTGCACAGGCCGCGTACACAATATCTGGGGCAGCGATCGCGACGAGGATTGTCCTCGCGTATTGTTGCATTACGATATTGAAGCCTGGATGCGAAGTGCCCTTTCCATGCCTCTTTCGCAATTCGCGTTCAGCGCCCCGACGATGTATCGATTTTGCTTCTCAGAGGCCAAGATGGAGGAAATGGCAGCGCAGATCCAGCGCTATGGCACGACGCCCACTGGGATTGGGCGGATCATCGTGCAAATGGGACGGGACCGCATCTGGCGTGAGCCAATGGCCCTCTCCCCCTTGGCGACTCCTGAGGTAAGAGATCTGCCGCTTCAGGAAGAGGACTATGGCGCCCAATAGTAACTTGGCGTAGTCTCGTCCGGGCATGTAAATTGGATGAATTAACGCAGCAGCTTGGGCATCGTGACAAAAACCCAGAATCATCGCGAACCACGCAAGATGAGTCAACAACGGGCGCGTTGCAAATTCGGATCGCAGCCGCCTCTACACGATTTGCTGAGGCACCGAGGTTTGATCGTGCCAACTGCCACAGCGTGCAAAGATCGATTGCCGTGAGTCGACGCAAAATCTGCATAGTGACAACGAGCCGAGCGGAGTTCGGTCTGCTCCTCGGCCTTGCGAAATGCATTCAGGCTGACCCGGCCCTCAGGCTTCAAGTGATCGCGTCCGGAATGCATCTGGCGCCGCAGTTTGGGCTGACGGTGGGAGAGATCGAATCCGAAGGCTTAAAAGTCGACCGGAAAATTGAGTTGTCACTCACCGGTGAATCGGGCGCGGCTAACGCGAAGTCTGTTGGGCTGGGACTACCCGGTTTCGCCGATGCCTTCGCGGAGTTACGTCCTGCGATCGTGGTCATGCTGGGAGATCGGTTCGAACTGCTCGCGCCCGCGATTTCCGCGATGTTGCTCCAGATTCCAATCGCCCATATTCACGGCGGCGAACGCAGCGAAGGCGCGATTGATGAATCGGTGCGCCACGCCATCACGAAAATTGCATCGCTACACTTTCCCGCCACCGAGATCTACCGGCGGCGAATTATCCAGATGGGAGAGCTGCCCGAACGTGTATTCAACTTCGGCGCCCCCGGACTGGACCCTCTTTATGAGTCGACACTTCTCACCAAAGAGCAGCTTGAAGAGGAACTCGAGCTGGGCCTTCAGGACCCCGCCGCCCTTGTCACCTATCATCCTGGAACCCGTGACGCCGGCAGCACGCGCGCCCAGCTCCGACAGCTTGTGGCCGCATTAAAGGCCAGCGGACTCAATGCAGTGTTCACCCTGGCAAACGCAGACGCCCAAGGCGCTCTCATCAACACACGCTTGCAGGCAGCATGTTCACAAAGCCCGGAGCGCTTCAAATGGATCCCTCATTTAGGACACCGCCGTTACCTCAGCTGCCTGCAACACTTTGCGGTCATGGTGGGAAACTCCTCAAGCGGGTTGACCGAAGCCCCTTCGTTTAAACTGCCCGTCGTGAATATCGGCGACCGGCAGCGGGGTAGAGTGCGGGCGGCAAATGTGATCGATGTTCCATGCACTCAGTCTGCCATCGAACGGGGAATCAAGAAGGCAATCTCCGCGCGTTTCAAGTCCACTCTGCGTGGGATGCGCAATCCGTATGACCGGTTTCACGACGGACGCTCCAGTGAACGAATCAAGAATATTCTGAGAGACACCGATCTTTCCGGTGATTTTCTAAAAAAGCGCTTTTACGATTTGCCTTAGCAGGGGCTTGAAAGGTTCCGCATCGAATGATCCCTGATCTTTCACCATTTCCCGAGACGATAGTCATGAGCGATGAAGTTCGACAGTTTCTCGTGCCCCAGACGCATACCATCCGACAGGCAATGGAACAATTAGAGAAGACGGAAGAAAAGATCGTCTTCGTAGTCGACGGGGAATTGCGGCTGATCGGCTCACTCACGGATGGAGACATTCGACGCTGGATCCTGGCAGACGGCGATTTGAAGGCGGAAGTACTCCGTGTCTGCAACCGCAATCCGTTTGTCGCGGAAGAGACTTTTGCAATCGAGCAACTTCGCGCCGATATGGTGAGTGGAAACTTTGGGTGCGTTCCCGTGGTCAATGCCTCCCGGGAAGTATTGCGGTTGGTCTTCTGGAAAGAACTCTTTCAAGGCGATGGAGCGATCAAGCCAAAGCGCCGCCTCGATTTGCCAGTCGTGATTATGGCCGGAGGTCGAGGGACACGACTGGCACCTTTTACGAATGTTCTTCCCAAGCCGCTCATTCCTGTAGGTGACCGGACGATCATCGAAGTCATCATCGACCAGTTTCTACGTTATGGTATCGATCGGTTTCATCTCTCCATCAATTACAAATCGAAGATTCTCAAATCATTCTTTGAAGAGCTTGCCCCAGCCTATTCAATAGCGTATCTGGAAGAGAATATTCCGCTCGGTACGGCAGGAGGGCTCCGCGCACTTTATTCTCCTATCCCGGAAAATTTGATCGTCACCAATTGCGACATCGTGATTCAAGCGGATATCGCAGAGTTAGTTTCATTTCATACAGATAACAATTACGACCTGACCCTGGTGGCGTCGCTTAAGGAATATAAGATTCCGTACGGAGTGTGCGAACTGGAAGCCGGCGGCAGCCTGTCCCGGATCGCGGAGAAGCCGCAATACAGCTTTCTTGTCAACACTGGGATGTACGTCGTGCGCCGCGACCGGCTTGATTTAATTCCTGTCCAAACACGATGCGACATGACCGATTTCATCGAGCGAATTAAGGAGTCTGGCGGCCGCATCGGAGTGTTCCCGATCGGCGAGAACGCCTGGGTCGATACCGGGGAGTGGGCCGAATACCGAAAGGCCCTCGACAGCCTCGAACGGCTGAGCGCAAGGACGACAGCTGAATGAGAAACCCATCGACAGGGATCCTATGCTGAACGGAAAACAAGTTGTCGCAGTGATTCCCGCGCGAGGCGGGAGCAAATCGGTCCCGGGGAAAAACATTCGCTCGCTGGGGGGAAAGCCGCTGCTGGTTTGGTCGATTGAAGTCGCCCAGCAGGTGAGCGAGATCGACCGCATCATTGTTTCGACCGATGATGCTCAGATTGCCTCGGTCGGCAAGAGTGCTGGAGCTGAAGTGTTTGCGCGTCCGCCGCATCTTGCGACTGACGAGGCTCTGGTGATTGACGCCCTCAAGGATCTCCTGGAGACTCTCAAAGCGGAGCAGGAAATGCTGGAGTGGGTAATGCTGCTTGAGGCGACCTGCCCTTTGCGCGCGGCGGACGACGTGCGTCAATGTCTGCAGCTTGTGGCCCAAGGCTGCTACGATTCGGTCGCTACTTTCAAGGATGCCGAATTGAATCCGCACCGGGCCTGGCGGATCATCGACGGCATTCCGGAAGTGTTCATCCCTGGCGCCGTCCCGTGGCTTCCCCGGCAGAAGCTGCCGAAAGCCTACCAGTTGAATGGCGCGGTCTATGTGTTCCGTGCAGCGTTGCTTGAGAAAGAAGCCAAGTCCTTGTTGGTGGGAAGGCTCGGCGCGGTGTTGATGCCGAGGGAGCGATCCCAGGATATCGACGATAACCTCGACTTCACCATAGTTGAAGCTTTACTGAAGGAATCAAAACAATGAGCAAGACATTGCAGCAGTTACTTTCTCTGCGAGGCAAAACCGCCATCGTCACCGGGGGGGCGGGCTATCTGGGCACCGCAATCAGCGAGACGCTCGCTGAATTGGGGGCGGACCTGGTCCTCGCCAGTCGAGACAAGGCGAAATGCCAGAAGAAGTGTGAACAAATCGCTGATCTCAACAAGGGCTCTATCCGTGCGGTCGGCCTGGAACTCGATGTGTTGAAGAAAGGATCGGCCACCAGGTTTCTCGCCGAAGTACATGAGCACTTCAAATCCATCGACATACTTGTGAACAATGCCTGGTCCGGAAATAAGAACTCCTGGGAGTCTATCTCAGATGAGGATTGGGAGCATGATATCGACATGAGCCTGAACTCGGTATTCCGTCTCACCAAGGCGGCCTTCCCGGATCTGAAAGCCACGCGCGGAGTGATACTGAACATCGCCTCGATGTACGGCCACATAGGGCCCGACTACCGGATCTATGACGGCAAGGAGTTCGCGAATCCACCGAGCTACGGCGCGGCCAAGGCCGGGGTCATCCAATTCACAAAATACCTGGCCAGCTTTTTGTCGCCCCATGGCATTCGCGTGAATGCCCTCAGCCCTGGCGCCTTTCCGCATCCGCCGACGCAGAAACATGAGGGATTCATGCAACGGCTGGGCTCCAAGAATCCGATGAATCGCATCGGTCAGCCCGACGAACTCAAGGGCGCTGTCGCGCTGCTTTGCTCCGATGCCGGGAGTTATATCACTGGACAGAATATTTGCGTCGATGGAGGCTGGGCGATTTGGTAAAAACAATTGGCATTGTCGGATTGAGCGAGGGGAACGGGCATCCGTTTTCTTACAGTTCAATCATCAATGGTTACTCTCCGGAAGGTCTAGCGGCCTCAGGGTGGCCGGGCATTTACGAGTATGTTCGTCGCCGCCACGCGTCGGAATTCGGGCTGAATGGCTGGACGATTACGCACGCCTGGACACAGGATCCTGAGTCAACAAAGAGATTGTGCGCCGCTTGCCTCATTTCCCACTGCGCAGACGATTATCTTGAATTCCTTGGGAAAGTAGATGCCGTTATCATTGCCCGCGATGACTACGAGATCCACTTTCAGATAGCGCAGCCCTTTCTCGAGGCTGGCCTCCCTGTATTCATCGATAAGCCGCTCAGCCTCGATATGTCGGAGCTACGTTTCTTCAAGCCATACCTGGACAAGGGCCAACTCATGTCTTGTGCCGGCATGCGCTACTCGCGCGAATTGGATGAACCGCGCGCCGATCTCGCTGCCTATGGCCGTTTGAAGTTAATCCGGGGTGCGATTGTCCTGTCATGGGAGAAGTACGGTGTTCACATGCTTGAGGCAGCATTGGCAATCACCCCGGCTCACGCTGTTTCTGTGCGAATGACGCCGGCCGAACATGCTTCGGCGGTCATTACACTTGATGACGGCGTACTGCTGCAGATTGATGCCCTCGGTGAATGCGCGCGCACATTTCATCTTGAACTCTTCGGCACCCAGCGAACCGGCGCGTTCGACATTACCGATAACTTCTCGATGTTTCGCCGCATGCTCTGGCAATTTGTCGAGTCCATTCGAACTGGTGAGCCTCCGATTCCGCCTGAACGGACGCTCGAAATCATGCGCGTGCTGATCGCCGGCCGCATCGCCCGCGCCGAAAACAGGGAGGTGCTCCTCAGTGAACTCCCACTATAAAGACCTTTTCGAGTTAAAAGGAAAAACCGCTGTTGTCACCGGCGCCGTAGGCATCCTCGGCCAGCACTTTTGCCGGGGCCTTGCCGAATTTGGCGCGCAGGTGGTGGTGGTAGACCTGGATGCGAATCGCTGTACCGCATTCGCGCTGGAGTTGGAGCGCGACTACGGGACGCCCGCTTTAGGCGTTGCGTGCGATGTGTCCGACCCCTCCTCAGTGACGGCGATGGTGGATCAGGTGATGCAGCGTTTTGGCGCAATTCATATTCTCCATAACAACGCCGCCTCGAAGTCGGCTGATCTGGACGCGTTTTTTGCCAGCACGGAAGAGTACTCACTGCAAGAATGGCGGAGAATCATGTCTGTTAATGTTGACGGCATGTTCCTTGTCGCCCAGGCTGTAGGCGGCCTGATGCAAAGGCAGGGAACGGGCGGGAGTATCATTCAAACGGCATCGATCTACGGCATCGTCTCGTCCGACAAACGAATCTACGAGGGGTCGTTCTATCTCGGTCGCCAGATTAGTAACCCCGCAGTCTATTCAACGTCCAAGGCCGCAGTCGTCGGGTTGACCCGTTACCTGGCGGCGAATTGGGCTGATGCCGGGATTCGCGTGAATGCCCTGGTGCCGGCCGGGGTAGAGAGCGGTCAGAACGATACCTTCAAGGCCCGTTACTCTGCTCGAGTCCCATTGGCGCGGATGGCCCAGCCGAGTGAGATGGTAGGTGCGCTGGTGTTTCTTGCTTCCGACGCCTCCAGTTATGTGACCGGTCACTGCCTGGTGGTCGATGGCGGCCTCAGCGCGTGGTAGAAAATATGGCAACCAGTTCTCTCTCACTTCCCGAACCTCGAGTTTCCGGATCCCGGCTGCGCTCTGAGCGACGGATGTTCGTCGTCATGGCACTCGTGTTCCTGCCGTGGATCGCGGTGGTGCTTTTTACCGCGGGGGGGTGGGCTGCCCTCGATTTCTTTGCGTACGCAGTTCTAGTTCTTGCCGTCGGCTACGGGATTGTGAGTTCAGCATTGCCTGCGAGCATTCGTGCGCAGGCCATCTTTCTTGCTCCCGCGACCGGTATCCTTGCCATATCAGCTCTGACCGCGTTTTGGCTGAGACTCGGGCTTCCACTCATTTGGGCTCCAGTTCTTTGGCTCGGATTGACGATCGTCGGAGCCCTTGGACTTCTGAAAGATCGCTCTCTCTGGACGAAGACCACAGTTCCCTACGGCCTTACGCTGGCAATTCTTTCAGCACTCGTCTGCCTGCTGTTCTTCCTTCCTGGCGCTCATAAGGATGCTGTCCTGCGGCACGACGGAAGCTTTAATTGGATGTACCCGGATACCCAGTTCTTCCACTCGATGGCTGCGGGGATCAAGAGGGGCGACGCGCCGCCGAAAGCGCCCGGAACGGCAACCGCGGAACTTTTTTACCATTTTGGACCTTACACTCCTGCTGCCGCAATTTCCCGGCTGACCGGCCTCGCCCTGGGCGACGCATATGCCCGCGTGTCGCGTGGGGCTTCGCTCTGGGCACTGATACTTTCTTGCTTCGGATTGGGAACTCTGCTTTCGCTCAAGGCGACCGGAGAAAAATTCGGCGGGGTCATGTCGGTTGCCGGCCTCTTCTTCTACGGTTCGCTCCTATCCCTGTTCAACGAAGAGCTGAATAGTGCCAGCTATGTGACTGGAGCCATCCTCTTCAAAATCCCTGGTGCGGAGGTCCTCGCCCAGGGAGGGCCTTTTAGCCATCTGATCCTCGGACATTCGGTGCTTCACGGCCTGGTCGCGATTACGGCAATCATGGGCCTGTGTCTGGCTCAAAGAGATCGTGGGCAAGTTGTCCTCAGCCTGCGGGGACTCATCTTGATTGCACTGCCTGCATTCGCGGTCGCAATGAATTCGGTGGCTGGTCTCTATTGCGTAGGCGTGGTCGGCATTCTTCTTTTCTGGGACCGACTTGGGGCGGTGCGTTCGTGGCTTCAGATTACTCTCATGTTCTGTCTGTTCTTCGGGGCGTGGAGGATCATGGGGTATAACCACGCCGGGGACGTTGCAGCGTCGACAATCAATCACAACCCCGGCGGCTACTGGTGGGTGATTGTAGTCTGGTTCACAGTCGGCCTGGGATTTCGCATCCTGGGCTTTCAATGGATTTCAAAATCACTGCGGGATCCCATCTCTGTTCTGGTTCTGGCCAGCGTCGTGGGTCTCATGTCGTTTTGGCTCCTGATGCAACTTGAAGGCAACGAGCGCTACGGTGTTTATTTTCTGCAAGCCATGTTCAGCATATTCGCATTTTCGCGCCTGACGCCGGGATGCTGGAAAGAACCTGAGCGATCCAAATGGATGTTGGAGTGGCTCAAGCTGACGAGAAGCGGCCTGATTTTTCTGGCCGCATGTGCAGTCCTGATCGCCGCCGCCGCCTTCCTCGGTCATTACCATACCGGGGTCAGTTCGCTTCCGATTAAGACTCTCTTCTGCTTGCTTTTGGTCTTGCTTCTTAGCGGGGTGTCCGCGCTGATGCTGCGGCGCCGCAACCTCTCGACGGCCAGTTCTGCAATCCTTATGGGCGTGCTAGCGATCGGCTTTCTGGCCTGGATCACGCCCTGGCTCAACTTCGGAATGGGACGGATGAAGATGGATGTGACTCTTTCGCAGGGCGAGGTGCGCGGCCTTTATCGTCTCGGCGAACTCGCGGCCCCAGATGAGCGCTTTGCGACGAACAAACATGCCGTGGAAAGCGTAGCGGTGTCCCGCGAGCGATCCTATTCATACGATGCGCTTTCCGAACGTCCCGTGCTCCTGGAGGGATACGAGTATCATGACGTGCAGACGCTTCCCTGGTTCAAGAATCTGCTTCACGACAACGATCTGCTTTTCAGCACGGCCGATCCCGAAGTGCTGCGGCACATCGCCGAGACCTGGCATGTCCGATGGCTTGTCGCTCGCCCCGGCACCGACATCGCCTTGCCCAGACCGCTGCCTCCGTGGCTGGTTGAGCAGCAAGACACCGGCGACCTGAAGATTTACAAAATTGATTAATTCGCATTCCCTTTTTGATCGCTCTCCCTGAAACCTCGAGAAGTCTGACGGGTGCGCATTGCTTTGTCGCCATGAGCGGCTGCACATTTGGTGACTAACGTCAGTAGGCATCGCATCTTGATGAGCCGAAGTGCAGCCAATTGCCTCGTGAAAGTGCCATCGGCACTTCAGGCAATTCTGGACGGACCTGTGATCGGACAAGCTGCGAATTTGGAATGGGATAACTAGACTTATCGGTCCACATGAGGTATGCGAGATGGGAATGCTGGTTCGATCCTGTATTGACTTCATTCACGTTCATCGTAAGCAACTGAGCCTATGGGCATCGATTGCGCTGTTCGTAGCCACCATCATCCGCTATCCGGTACGTTTTGATCCTAACGACTCCCTCCGCCGTGGTTTTGGGGAGCCCACCAGTTTGGCACACGCTCTGATCGAGAAAGGCGCATTCGCCAACCCCTTCGCGGCTCTGGACACCGGTCCATCGGCGCATTTATCTCCAGTTTTTCCTGCCTTTATGGCGCTGTTGATGAAGGTATTTGGAAGTGGAAGCGCAGGAGCCTATGCTCTCAAGTGGGCCACAACGCTCATTCTCGCTCTCCAGTTGGCTCTTTACCCCAGATTCAGCAGGATACTCGGAATGGGGGAGATGAACGGCATCATTGGAGCTTCCGTCTGGATTGTTGCCAGGCCAGTGCTTTCGATCGGGTGGGAAGCATTCTATGCTGCTCTGTTAGTCGCCGTGGTCTGCTGCTGCTACCGTCTCTACCTGGCCAGCCAACCGGAAAGGTCCTGCAGGATGGCGTGGCTCCTGGGGAGTCTTGCTGGTTTTTTGATTTTTGTACTTCCAACGATGGCACTGGTGTACGCTGCCTGGCTGGCTTTGGAAATGTGGCGTCAGAAAGGCGCACTCTGGAATCGCTCTCTTCTGCCGTTAATTCTCCTGCCCATTTTGATGAATGCCCCCTGGACAATACGCAACGCCTTGGTCTTTCACCGTTTTGTATTCATACGCGATAACCTCGGGTTAGAGCTGTCGGCGTCGAACAATGACTGCGCGCAATTCGGAGTTACAGCAGACATAGAAAGCGGCTGCTTCGACAAGTCCCATCCCAACCACAATGTCGTTGAAGCTAGAAAAGTCCTGGAAATGGGCGAGGCTAACTACAATGACTCACGGTTGCACGAAGCACTGCGTTGGATCGGTTCTCACCCAGCGCGATTTACCAAGTTGACTATGATGAGGTTCCTGGCCTTCTGGTTCCCGACCGAGGCCTTCACCATCCATTACACCAGCGGCCGCCGGTTGGAACGCTACGTTATCTACCTGATGACTCTCTTAAGCGTACCGGGGCTTATCGTTCTTTATCGCCGCGACTTCAGGAGTGCGGTGATACTCGTTTCCTGCCTTGCGATTTTCCCACTGACTTATTACCTGGTTCAATTCGAATACCGATTTCGGTACCCGATCTTGTGGGTGGCGTTCCTCCTGGGGGCCGTGCCGATCACCGCTAGCGCCAGCTTCCTTTCACGTCTTCTCACAGCGAGAGATAAATCAGGAAGCGAAACTGAGTCAACGTCAGGCCAACTGGTCGCGGAGTAGGGCGATGAGGATTATCTTTTGAAGCTTCCGATCGCTGATGGCCGTCAAGGGCGGGTGAAGGAACTGGACGGTTGGCGCGCTGTCAGCGTGTCGCTCGTCATTCTTGCTCATCTCGGTGCGCACCAGCATGAAGGATTTCTGTCGCACTATCCGCGCCTCGCCTCCATCGGTCTCGCCACTGTAATCGCCTCCTTCGGCAACCTCGGGGTGAAGTGCTTCTTCGTGATCAGCGGCTTTGTGATCTGCCGATTGCTGATCTCGGAAGAATCGCGCTATGGGGCAATCTCTCTCAAGGCGTTTTATTTTCGGAGAGCCTGCCGCATCCTTCCCCCGTTCTATCTCTATCTCGGTGTTTTGTCCGTGTTGCTCTCTCTGGGATTCATTCATGAGCATGGGAATGAGATTCTGCGCGCCGCTTTGTTTTTGAGCGATCTACAAATTTGGTCTAGAGGCTGGTTCGAAGGCCACTCCTGGAGCCTGTCGGTTGAAGAGCAGTTCTACATCCTCTTCCCCACCATGTGGGTCTTGACACCGAAACGATGGAAAGGCCAGGTTTTTGTCGGAATTTTCTTTCTCTGTTCAGTGTGGAATTTATCCGCGAACTACATGAACTGGGACGCACTCTCGCATTCCGTAAGAGGAGGATTTGCCTGCATCGCCTTCGGTGTGTTGATGGCTATTCACGAAGCACGCTTGCGCACTGTGGTAAAGCGATTCCCCTTCGTTCTCGTGACCCTGATCGCGCTGGCTCTGCTGCTGTATCCCCTCGATGGGACCAGTTGGCAGCAGTTGACATGCGAAAGTCTGCTTGCGCCACCGGCCATTGGCCTTGTGTTGCTGTTCAGCCTGGAAAGCAAATCATGGCTTCGAACTTTCCTTTTAAGCAAACCGATGCAGGCGATCGGCCTTACATCTTATGGAATTTATTTATGGCAGGAACTCTTTACCGCGAATCAAAGTGACCTCGCCGGCCGTGGCGAACTTCTCACGGTGCTTTTGCCGCTGTTGTTTGTGATCGTGCCCCTCTCCTATTTCCTGCTTGAGACGCCGGCCATGCGCCTCGGCAAATTCCTTTCAAGTCGAGCGAGGGGCGGCGCAATTCCGCCTGCCCGGCTGATTGAAGAACCCATTTCGACTTTGTAAGTGGCTCTTCGAGAGATTCATCGATGTTTTGCAATTAAACTATGAGTCGACTCGTCACTATCGTGATGTATCACTATGTGCGCGACCTCGAGCGCTCACGATTTCCGGCTATTAAAGGCCTTTCTCTGGAGCGATTCCGCCGGCAGATTGATTACATTCAGGCACGCTATACGTTCATTAATGTTCAAGATTTGCTGGAGGCGCTGTCGACCAATAAGAAAGATTTGCCGCCGAACCCCATTCTGTTGACCTTCGACGACGGCTACAGCGACCACTTCACAAACGTATTCCCCATCCTGAATGCTCGAGGCATCCAGGGATGCTTCTTCCCATCAGCGCAGCCAGTGCTTGAACATCGAGTCCTGGATGTCAACAAAATTCAGTTCGTACTGGCGAGCGTTTCCGACACGCGAAGGTTGCTCGACGAGGTTTTATCGTCATTGGACGAGTTTCGTTCAGAATATGCGCTGAAAACAAAGGAAGATTATCTCCTTGCGATCACGGAAAAGCATCGCTACGACATCCACGAGGTGACGGTAGTCAAGCGGCTGCTTCAGCGCGAACTGCCTGAACCGGTGCGGAGGGAAATCGTGAAGCAGCTTTTCGCGCACCATGTGACGGCCGACGAAGCTGCATTCGCCTGCGAGTTGTACATGTCAGTCGATCAGATCGATTGCATGCGGCGCAATGGAATGCACATTGGCAATCATGGATACACCCACGCGTGGTTAAATCATCTTTCCGCGAAAGAGCAGGCAGTCGAAATCGATCGATCGCTTGAGTTTCTGCAAGGGCTGGGCATCGAGAATGGCGATTGGACGATGTGTTACCCGTACGGTGGCTTCGATGGCTCATCGCTCGAGATTCTGCGAGCCCGCCACTGCCGGGCTGGATTTACCGCGGATGCCCGCATTGCCGACCTGGATGCCGATAATCCGCTGACCCTGCCTCGCCTGGATACGAATGACCTGCCCAGTTAATGACAGCATGACAACCATGAAGGACATATTGCGGGAGCTCACGCCGCTTAATCGAGCCGTTTGTTCGCTGGGTTACGATCGAGCGGCAGCTTATCTTTGCGAGGTGCTGCCGTTTCGCGTGATCTCCGTACCGAGTTCGCTGAGCCACAACGGCTGGGTGATTCCTCCTTCGTGGGATGTAGAAGAAGCACGAATTTCAAGAAATGGGGTTATCGTTTACGATGGCGCCGCCCATCCGCTTGGGGTGATAGCCCTTTCGACGAACTTCTCCGGAACAGTGGATCGGGAGAAGCTCCGGCTGCACCTGCACTACGATCATCGCGATGACGACGCCATTCCCTTCCATTATCGGCAGCAATTCAGGGCTTGGAACCGGGACTGGGGGTTCTGCGTCCCAAGGCGTTTTTTTGACTCTTTGATTCCGGGCAATTATGAGGTCGTGATCCGCACGATCGAGTCTCCAGGCGAGTTGAAGATTCTGGAATACAAACACCGGGGCTCCAGCAATTTCACCATTGTCCTGGGCGGCAATCTGGACCACGCCGGCGTGGCTAACGATGGTTTGGCGGGCTGCGTTGTGGGCTTGGAGGTCCTACGCCGTTTGCGGGAACGAAAGACGAAGTTCACGTATTCCCTTGTTCTTTCGCCGGGAATCATCGGGTCGGAGCTTTATCTTGCCCTCCTTTCAGAGCCCGAACGCAAACAGATACTGGAGGGGATATTTCTGGAGATGCTTGGAACTGACACGCAGCTCGCGGTTCAGGAATCGCGGCGAAGCATGGTCAGCGTTTCCCATGCTCTGAAAGCCAGTCTGGAACAATTAGGCGCACACTACCGAACGGGCCCTTTCGAAAGCATTATCGTGAACGATGAGTATGTCTGGGAGAATTACGGCATTCCGATGCTCTCCTTTTCGCGGTATCCTTATGCTGAATATCATTCGAGCAAGGATAGCGTGGAGATCATCAAGGACGCCTCTCTGAACGAGGCCGTCGAAGCCTTGTTCGGAGCCATTGACCGCCTTGAGGCCTCACCTATGGTGATCAAGAAATTTGAAGGCAACATCTGCCTGTCGAATCCGCAATACGACCTTTATGTGGACTACGGCCAAATCGCACTTGGAGATGCTTCGTCCGATCAGCGAAGGCGGATGCGGCGTCTGATGGACTTTGTACCCGCACTGGATCGGCCAGTCACAGTGCGGGCTGTCGCCGACCACGTCGGGCTGCCTGAAGAAGAAGCACTTGAGTATCTGCAGCGGTGGGCTGCGAAGGGTCTGATTGACCTGCTTTGAGCACCGGCACGCTCAGCCTTGAATCTGCGTCCGCCAGTACGCTGAGAGATACTTGTAGATAGTAGAAAATTGAGTTGGAGACACAATGAACATCTTGGTTACGGGCGGTGCGGGCTACATTGGATCGACGCTGGTGCCTCTGCTCCTGGCCGAAGGACACCGGGTCAGGGTGCTGGACTGCCTCCTGCATGGAGGAGAGTCACTTCTTGGCGTGTGGGCTCATCCATGCTTTGAATTCATTCCAGGTGACGTTCGTGATCGGTCCGCGCGGCAAACCGCCCTTTATGGAGTTGAGGCGGTAGTGCATCTTGCAGCGATTGTCGGTGACCCTGCCTGTGCACGCCAGCCCGATGTGGCGCGAGAAGTTAATCTTAAGGCCTCTCTGGAACTTATCGAGGAGAGTCAGCGGTCTGGCGTGGGTCGTTTCATCTTCGCTTCGACCTGCAGTAATTATGGAAAGATGAAGGATTCAAATGCCTTCGTGGATGAGGAATCCGAATTGAGCCCGGTGTCGCTCTACGCCGAATCGAAGGTAGCAACTGAGAGGGCACTACTGCAAAGCGGTCGCGACAAGGGATGGTCGCCGACGCCGTTGCGGTTCGCGACCATTTTTGGCGTCTCGCAGCGTATGCGATTTGATTTGACGGTCAATGAATTCACGATGGAGTTGCTGACTAAGAAACATCTCAAAGTGTATGGCGAGCAATTCTGGCGTCCTTACGTGCATGTGCGGGATGCGGCCAGAGCGATTCAGTTGGTTCTTAGTGCTCCGGTAGAGAAAGTCGCCGGCATCGTTTTCAACGTGGGAGCGACCGATCAGAACTTTCAAAAGCAGCAACTCGTCGAGATGATTCGCCCCTATGCGCCTGACGCTGTGGTCGAGTTCGTCCATAGGGCTGAGGATCCGCGGGACTACCGGGTGTCGTTTGCGCGCATCGCCGAAGGGCTCGGCTTCAAGATCACTCGAACGGTGGCCCAAGGCATCGAAGAAGTGGCGCATCTTGTGCGCAGCAATGTGATCGCCAACTTCGGCGATGGGAGATACAGCAATTGAACCCGTCGCAAAAACTGGTCCCTGCACCTGAGTTGTCCGCGGAACTCATTCCCTTGATCGTGCCCGAGATTCGCGGGAACGAATGGAAGTATGTCAAGGAATGCCTGGATACGAACTGGGTTTCGTCAGTCGGCAGCTTTGTCGATCAGTTCGAGAAGATGGTTGCTGAGCAGGCTGGTACCAAGTACGCTGTCGCCACTGTCAACGGCACTGCGGCACTTCACATTGCGCTGATGCTGGCGGGAGTGCAGGCGGACGATGAAGTGCTCATTTCCACACTCACCTTCATTGCCCCAGCCAATGCAATTCGATACATCGGCGCGTGGCCGGTGTTTATCGATGCGGAACCCAGGTACTGGCAGATCGATCCGGCTGGAGTAGCGGATTTCATCGAAAATGCCTGCCATTGGGACGGTCAGGTATTGCGAAATCAGCGGACAGGCAGGCGAGTAAAGGCTATTCTCCCCGTTCACATTCTCGGCCATCCAGCCGACTTGGAGCCGATACTCGAAGTCGCCGAGAAGTACTCATTGCCAGTGATCGAGGATGCGACTGAGGCATTGGGCGCACGTTATCGCGGGAAGAGCCCAGGAAGCATGGGGCACGCAGGTTGTTTCAGCTTCAATGGGAACAAGATCATTACGACCGGCGGCGGCGGCATGCTCGTGACCAACAACGCCGAATGGGCCGCACGCGCCAAATACCTCACGACCCAGGCGAAGGATGATCCGATCGAGTATGTGCATAATACTATTGGCTACAATTACCGCCTGACGAATCTTTTGGCGGCGATGGGTTGCGCGCAGATGGAGCAGCTTGACGCGTTTGTGGAGGCGAAACGAAAGATCGCCAGGCGTTATCAGGAGTCACTGGCTTCTCTTCCGGGATTGCATTTGCCGGAAGAGGCCGAATGGGCGTTCAGCACCTTTTGGATGTACACGGTGTTGATCGATGAAAAAGAATCTGGCATTGGCTCGCGGGAGCTTCTTCGCACTCTTGCCGCCCGCAAGATCCAGACCCGCCCTCTTTGGCAGCCAATCCACCGTTCGCCGGCTTACTCTGACTGTGCCACTACTTCCTGTCCGAATTCCGATGCGATCTACATCCAGGGAATTAGCTTGCCGTGCTCGGTGGGACTAACTCACTCTGCTCAGAGTTCCGTAATCGAGGCAATCGCGAGTCTTCTCGGCAAACAGAATCAGTCGTCGACGGTTGGTTGACCCATGATGGGATTTGATTTGTCAGGCGAATCGACCTGGTCCCGCGGGTCATCCGTTCCCATCCAAATGGATTTCGACGACCTGTTTCATTCCCCGGGCAAACGACTTGCGGCGTTTTCACGGATGCAAGTGCATCTTTACCGCCATGACATCAGTCTGCAGGATTATTTCTTGCCGCTTCAATTGGGGACGCTGATCAGCCCCCAGATAAATTCCGGCGATCAGCGCGCTTTGAGGCCGCCTGTAAAATTGGCCTTTCACGGCCTCGACAAGATGAGCCGGTGGCGCCCGCGCCCAAAAATCAAGGCTGATGTGCTGTTCTGCCCAATGCCCTATTTCGGCCGGAAAAGCGAAAACAGATTATTGGTCCGCACACTGCTCGGACTGGCACAAACCAGCGCCACAATCGTCTGTCTATTGCAGTCCGGCGCTCCTTGTCGAGAGGAACTGGAAACTCGATTGACGGCTGCGGGACGTCGCAGTCAGGTTACATTCATTGATCCGACCGACTCATTGAATCCTATGGAAGCACGCCTTCGGGGTCCGGTCAGTCGGATGCGCGCTCACGCGGCCCTTGAGGAGACAGCCCTCGTCCTTGAACCGCACGGACTCAGCCCAGGCCGGCAAGTTGAGGCCGGTTTCGAGCGCGCAGCTTACTTCGTTGACGCTTGGGAGCGTCTGGCGCCTTCCATCGAATTTGATGCGGTCGTGGCCCGTTGCCACTGGAATGCTCTTTGTAGTTCTGTCTGCCGAGCAGGACTGTTACGAAGCAAACCAGTCATCACCTTTCAGCAGGGGGTGATCGGTCACACTCTCGATGTCCCGGTTACGGCTTCGAAATTTGTCGCTTTCGGACCGTCCTCTTCATCCTTTCTGGCTCAGGTAAACCGTAGATTTTTCCAGGCGGTTGAAACGGCGGAGCCACCGGTCGAATATGTCAACGGCGGCTGTCTCTTCGACGACGTGAATGTATTGCCCGACCAATTCGAGCAACAGACCGTTCTCATGGTAGACGTTCCCGTGCCCGCAGATGATTTCTATGGAATTGAAAACCAGTGTCGAGAACTGATGCAACTGGCTGCAAGGCTGTTGAGCGCAGACCTGCCGCTTCGCCGGCTGCTGATTCGTGCCCATCCTCACTGGAGCGATATGGACTTCGAACTGTGCCAGCGTCTGGCTCTCGAACATCCAAACCGCTGCGAGTTGTCTCATCCCTCGTGGTCGCTCGAAGATGATCTGCGCCGTTCATCCGCAGTCGTCGGAATATTCAGCGGCGTGCTTACTGTCTCATCGGCCTGCGGTCTACCGACCGTCTTTCTTGAGTCCGAGAAGGGCTATTCAACACGCGACCTTGCATGTTTCTCTTCCCATCAAACTTTGTCTTCAGATACTGCATTTCATCACATCGGCAAAGTCCTCAGCGACAGGAAGGCCTATGCGGAAGCACGGTCGCACGCCTTGCGGAACGCTCGCGAATACTATGCTGACGGAGCTAATTTAAATCTCTCCGCCTCATTCTTCGAGCGCCTTCTTCGAACTTAGCCTATGATCAAGCTGGCGGAGCACGACGTGAAATGAGATTTTTCTTCATCAGTACCATGCACGACTCACGGTGGGGTGGATGCGAAGAACTCTGGAGCCAGGCAGCTACTCGGCTGAGGCGTGCAGGGAACGATGTACGGGCGTCGGTCGTATATTGGCCGAGACTATCGGAGAAGTTCACTCGACTGACGCAAGATGACATCCGTCTCGATACCCACTCTTCATTTAACGCAGGTGAAGTCCGACGCATCTGGAACAAAATCTCGCTCAGCAAACGAAGAAACTTCCAACGATTGCGAGCTTTCAATCCCGACCTTGTCGTTATCTCGCAAGGCCATAATTCCGGCGGGTTCGAATGGGCAAGAGCATGTCGGAAAGCGGGGATACCCTATGTCATCATCGTCAACTGCAATAGCGAGCACTGGTGGTTCAGAGAGCAGGTCGATGAAGCCATTGCGAGTTACACCGGCGCCCACAGAATCTTCTGCGTCTCCTCGAGCAATCTCGATCTCCTCCGTCAGCAGTTGGGCGAGCCCTTGAAGAACGCGGAAGTAGTGCGCAATCCTTACAATGCCTCGACCGCGGCCCTCCGCCATGGCCCGACGAACGTGAAGGATGGCGGCTGGCAAGCGTTGCCCGAATTGAAATAGCGGCCAAGGGACAGGACCTGTTGTTGCAGACTCTGGCGCGCCCTGAGTGGCGGGGCCGTCCCGTGGAATTGAATCTGTATGGATCAGGCCCCGATGACTCGGCGCTGCGTCGAATGGCCGGGATGCTTCACTTGAATAACGTTCATTTTCACGGCCACGTAACCGACATCAGGGGGGTCTGGGCGCAAAACCATCTACTGGTTCTTCCGTCGCGTTTCGAGGGTCTGCCTCTCGTCCTGGTTGAGTCGATGTGGTGCGGACGGGCGGCAGTCGTCACGGATGTCGGTGGCAATGCGGAGTTATGCGTTGATGGCGAAACGGGGTTTGTCGCGCCTGCGGCTACGCCATCGATCTTCGCAAGCGCCATGCAGCAGGCTTGGGATCGGCGCATGGAATGGCAGCGCATGGGCCAGAACGCGCGAATCCGAGTGGAAGAATTGATACCGAAAGATCCAGTTGCGCTTTTCTGTGAACGCTTGACGTCTTGTGTCGCCGCGGCACATGGAAAAGAACCCCTCGGGCTGGTTGAGTTCGATCAGCGTTAACTACCCGTGCACCATCCTTGCGTTTAGGTCCCTCTTCTTCAGTTGTCTGGACCACTTCTCCGGTGCATCGAGCCGCTACGCACCAGGGATGAAGCCTAGTGCGATTCGACGATGCCAGGGACATCGAAATTTTCGCGAAGCGCGGGTGCGGGAATTTTTCGAATATAATACCCTTCATTCACCGCGCCACTTCAACATCCGTTTTCGTCACACGATGCCAAATTCCTTAGTCCAATATTTTCGCTGCCCCCAAAGGTTCGACCTTCTAGCCTGGCGGGATGAGCCAACCGGCGAGAGCGGATACTTTCGTTTTGGCAACGACTCCACCTGCTTTGGAAGCTACCATGCGCAAAGGCCGTCCGCTTTTCCTGCGGGAGCTCTGCACGATGCGCTCGATGAGGTGGTCATCGAGGACGGTAAGGTGCACCTGCCTTTTAGTCCATCGCAAGTTCTGGAACATCTTCAACGTGAAAGCTACGTCGGCGAGTGGCGCGAAGGTCCCTTATCGATTCTGTCACAAATTTATTATTTTCTGAGGCCGGCATTGACGGTGCCCGTGCGCCGGCACTTGCAGAGACTGTACCTCAGCAATTGGAAGGAACTCAGTTTTCCTTCCTGGCCCGTCGATTGTTCCGTCAACAACCTCATGGAGCATCTCTTGCTGCTATCTCTTCGGGCCAGCGGAGAAAAATGCGTTCCATTCATCTGGTTCTGGCCCAACGCCAGTTCCAGTTGTGCAATCATGACGCACGATGTTGAAAACCAGGAAGGCTACGACTATTGCTCCACCTTGATGGACGTCGACGACACATTTGGCATCAAGGCTTCATTTCAGGTAATACCGGAAGAGCGCTACATGGTGCTCCCACGACTTTTGGAGGAGATTCGTGGTCGTGGGTTTGAGATCTGCGTCCACGATCTGAACCACGATGGTCACCTCTACAAAAATCGGGAGCAGTTTCTTCAGCGGGCAGTCAAGATCAATGCGTACGGAAAGCAGTTTGGTGCCGAAGGATTCCGCGCGGCGGTGCTCTACCGCAAGCAGATATGGTACGACGCGCTTGAATTCTCGTTTGACATGTCTGTTCCCAATGTGGCGCATCTCGATCCCCAGCGCGGCGGATGTTGCACCGTGATGCCATATTTTTTGAACGGGATACTTGAGATTCCAGTGACAACGGTGCAAGACTACTCGCTTTGGAACATCCTGCATGACTACTCCATCTCTCTTTGGAAGCGGCAGACGAAGATCATCATGGAAAAGCACGGTTGCATGAGCTTCATCGTGCATCCCGATTACGTGAAGCATCCTCGACAGCTACTTATTTATAGGGAATTGCTGGCGCATCTTGATCGGCTGCGCCGCGACAGTGACGTCTGGATCGCCACGCCTGGCGAAGTCAACCGCTGGTGGCGGCAGCGAGCAGCCATGCACCTGGTTGAAAAAGGCGGAAGCTGGCTCATCGAAGGCGAGGGCAGTGAACGAGCTTCCATAGGCTATGCGAAGGAAGCAGAGGGTCGCCTCGTTTTGTCCCTGGATCACCCTTCCCTGCCTCAATCCGGTATCACGAGTGGAACCGCGCACGCCACGACCCGAGCTTGAAACTACGTGATCTGCCAGGCATTTCTCTTATGAAGCGACGACCCTTGGCCCGGGCTTTTCAAGATACTTCCCATCTTTTACCTCGCGATCCATCGGGGTTTCTGACAGGCTGCGCAGTCTCGCAAACGCATAGACTGAATTCGTGCGAATGGGCGCGGACGGCAACTCGCATTTCATGCGAATTTTTTTTGGAGCAAGCTCTCTAAACTCGTGACCAAGATCGCAATTATCGGCGGAGGAATCGTGGGGCTGGCGACAGCATATCGCCTTCTGCAGCGATTCCCATCTCAGCCCGTACTCGTTCTTGAAAAGGAGGAGGGTCCTGGCCGGCACCAGACTGGGCACAACAGTGGCGTGTTGCATTGTGGACTCTACTATAAGCCGGGCTCGACCAAAGCCCGTCTGGCGGTGGAAGGAATCCGAAGGATGGTTCTTTTTTGCTCCGAGAATAACGTTCCATATGATTTGTGCGGCAAGGTTGTCGTGGCAACCGACGAGGAGGAGATTCCCCGTCTCCATATGCTTCTGGAGCGTGGCATGGCGAACGGATTGGAGGGTCTCGAGATGCTCGGGCCTGAGCAGATTCGTGAATTCGAACCCCACGCCGCAGGCTTGGCCGGACTCCACGTTCCCCAAGAAGGAATTGTCGACTACAGCGCGGCTTCTGATGCGATGGTGCGAAGAATCCGCGAGCGAGGGGGCGAAATAAGGTTTTCCTCCGAAGTGATCAAGCTTCGCAATGGAAGATGCTGGACTATCCAAACGGCTTCCGGCGATTACGAAGCGGACTTCCTGATTAACTGCGCCGGATTACATTGCGACAGAGTCAGTCGCATGGCAGGAAATTATGATGAGACAAAGATCGTGCCGTTTCGAGGGGAATACTACAAGCTGAGGGAAGAGCGACGACACCTGGTTCGAAATCTTATCTACCCTGTTCCGGATCCGAAGTTTCCATTTCTGGGAGTTCACTTCACGCGTCTGATTCATGGCGGCGTGGAAGCTGGACCAAATGCCGTTCTGGCCTTCGCGCGTGAAGGTTATCGCAACTCCGATTTCTCCCTTCGCGACATGATTGAGACTCTCACGTACCGGGGTTTCTGGCGATTTCTTGCCCGCAATCCGGCCATGTGCTGGGAGGAATTCAAGCGCTCTTACAGCAAGCATCTCTTTTGCCGGTCATTGCAGCGGTTAGTTCCAGAGATCCGGGTTGAAGATCTTGAGCATGGAGGAGCCGGAGTGCGAGCACAGGCGTTAACTCCGTTTGGCGAACTGGTGCAGGATTTTCACTTTGTCCACCAGACACGCGCGCTCCATGTGCTGAATGCACCTAGTCCCGCGGCGACAGCCTGCCTGGCAATCGCGGACGACGTGATCGATCAGGTTCAAGACGCGTTCGCTTGATTGAAATGCCGCACGCGGTTTTTCCGTGTGCTATGACTTCAAACCGATCAGTTGCTTCTTGATTTCGGCTGCGTCCTGAAAATCAGGGCTTGTCTTCAGTACGCGTTCGAACTGCTCCCTAGCCAGCGCCAACTGCCTGGTCTTCACATACGCCATTCCCAGGTGATAACGTACATCGGGATTGTCCTGCAGATGATTCTGTTCCTCCAGCCGAAGCGCTTCCTCGAGATAATTAATCGCCAGCGCAAGAGCTCCTTTCTGGTAGTAGATCCACCCCAGGGTATCGGCTACCGCGGGAGAGTTGGGCAGTCCTCTCAGCGCTGCCTGCGCAAGGGATAACGCAACGTCGGAGTCTCCGCCGGCATGCAGCATCGCACGGGCGAGTTCGTTGCAGGCCACGGGATCCTGAGAATTGATGGCTAATGCATTCTGAAAGGCGCTCTCCGCCCTATTCCAATCCGACTTGGACTCATACAGATTTCCCATCTGGATGTAAAGTTCAGGATAGCGCGGGTTGTCCTTGATCGCCTGCTCGCCGGTGATAATCGCCTGATCAAGTTCTGCCTTTGCCGCGAGCACCTGGCACAACCGCAGCGAGGCGCTGGCATTGTGCCCATCGAGTGCAACGGCTTTCCTCAAGGCCGTTTCTGCGCCATTGAGATCCTTCCTGTAATAGAAAAGCACGGAACCGAGCAAGCTGTAAGCGCCGCTGCTGGCAGGCGCTTTGGAGATTTGCGCCTCCGCGACGGCGATCGCCTTATCCACCTGCTTCTCGGCAATGTAGGAATTCATCAGGCCACGCAAAGCGTCTGTCGAGTCGACGTTATCGTCCAATGCTGTCTGGTAAGCCGCCGCGGCGTCCGCGTACTGCTTTTCGGCGTACCGCAGGTTTCCCATCTGGACGTAGCCGAATGCATTTTGAGGAGCCACGGCGATAGCTCTGCGAGTATCTCTCTCCGCTGCGTCATATTGTTTGCGATTGATGCTGGAGAGTGCGCGCAAGGCATAGCCATCCGGCGAACCAGGTTCAAGCCTGATCATTTGGTTCGCGGCGTCTGCGAGCGAATTCATATCGCCTTTCAGCATTGCCGCGTCGGCGATGGCGCGCTCCGCGTCCAACAGATCGGGATTCAGTCGCAAGGCCGCTCGCCATTCGCTCTCGGCGCGGTCCAAATAGCCTTGCTTTTCGAAAGCCACACCTAATGCGTAGTGCGCCAGGCTATCTTCAGGTGCATTGCGGATCACGGCTTCGAGAGTCTGTGCGGCGTCATTTACGTCGCCTTGGCTGATTTGCATCTGACTGCGGAAAACCAGCGCGTCGTCGTCGCCTGGGCTAGCCTTTAGAATTCCTTCATCGAGTTTGCCCGCTTCCTCGTAATGTTTTGTCTGAATCAGAAGCTGGATGTATTTTTTCTTTATCTGAATGTCGTTGGGGTGTTGCTGGTAGAGAGCGCTGTATTCGGCTACTGCTTTGTCCAGATCGCCGGTAATGAAATAGAAGTTGCTGAGAGCCAGATAGCAATCAGGGTTTTGCGGAAGGTCGCGCGCGGCTTGTTGCAGAATTTGCTCTGCTTCAACTCTCTTGCCCTCCGACAGATAGAGCCGGGCCAGCGCCTCGCGCGGCGAGACCGTATGCGGGTCGAGCTCAATTGCGTCTCTGAACTGCTGTTCCGCTTCATTCAGCCGATTGGCCGACTCATAAAAAGATCCAAGCAACAGTCGGGCTTGCATCGCCTTTGGATCCATCTCGATGACTTTTTTGAAGCTGGCCTCGGCAGCGTCGGATTGATTGTCCTTCAGTTGCAAAAGTCCAAGGCTCAGGTACAACTCCCAGCGCGAAGGAGCCAGCGCGATTGTTTGTTGCATTTCGCGGATTGCGTCCGGGACCTTGTTTTCTGCGGCCAGCAAACTGGAAACCGCAGCATGTGAAGCCGAGTCATTGGGCCGATTCTTCAGCAACCACTCCGTTTGTTCCTGCGCCCGCACAAAGTTTTGGCTGCTGGTCAGAAGGTTCGCCATTGCAAGTCGAGCCTGAAAGTAACCTGGCCGCAACTCCACCGTGCGTTCGAACTCTGGTAACGCCCGGTCCGGCTGCCGCAGGTTCAAGTAACTTTCCGCAAGTTGAAAATGTGCTTCTGCGTAGTCCGGATCGATCTTGATGGCATTGGCGAACTCGATTGCCGCCTCGCTGTACTTACCCTTATCGAAGTAACTCTCTCCACTCTGAAAATAATTCTGCTTGCGCACATTGGGATCGAGTGAACAGCCCGGAAGAAAAACGCCGACCAGGCCAAGGGCCGAGAGACGGCGCCAACACCAAGAGAATCTCAACTTTACCCCTCCATGGCTGCGTCGTACAGCAAGTGCCGCAACCACTGTCCGGACTCCAGTATGAGGTAAAAAGTCGCCCAGCGTGATACACCTTCCGAGGCATGTGTCTGCGCCGCGATGCCGAGGGCTCTACGCCGATTGCGCCATGACGGTGCGGTGAAGCGCCCGAGGTTCACCTCGACTGAGGGAGAAACTAAGACGGTACCGGAGATTTAAATTGGTGGTTCCCGGGATACCGTCAGAGTGTTACCGAAGTGAATAAGTAGTGTTACTTCAACAACTTGCGGAAAATTTCCCCTTGACAAAACTTGGTTTCCGGATAGGATCAGAGAAGTTCCACGATAGAAGCAGAATCTGGCTCAGGGATGACGCTAGCTGCCCAAGACGTTTTTAAATCGAGAAACAAGAGTGAGAGGAAACCATGAGAATTAGAGTTAGAGTTTTTTCGGCCGTCATCGGTCTTGTGGTGCTTTGGTTCGCAGTTCCCGCGTTTGCGCAAGACGTCACGATCGATTTCACCGGTGTGGCCAACACCAGCGTGCAGGTACTTGACTCCTACGCCGGCTATTACACCGGAACCGTAAACGGTGTCGCAGAAGCACCCGGATTCATTTGCGACGACTTTAACAACGAGATTTTCCTGCCGAGCGAATCATGGCAAGCCACTGCTGCCTCGTTTGCATCGCTGGCTACGATATCGGCAGGCCAGCTGGACAGCAGTACCTTGTTTGGCAGCACCATTGGGCTCGATGGATATGCGGCGATCGCTAGCCTGGCCACCCAGATGGCAACGGCCTCTCCGGCGCAGCAAGCTAATCTCTCCGCTGCGATCTGGTACATCGGCTCACTGAACTCAGCAAGTGTGGTTCCGTGGACGGACTTGACCGCAGCGCAGCAAAACCTGGTCAATCAGTTGCTCGCCCTTTATGGGAGCTTTTCTGCGGGCTCTGATAGTAGTGCGGCCTTAGCGGAATTGGAAAGCTCGAGCCTGTGGCTCTACACGCCAACCGGCGCCGGCATCACTCCCGCGGGCGATCCGTTCCCGCAGGAATTTGTCGGTAACGTGGCTGTCCCGGAGGGAGGCGCAGCTTACATGTTCCTGCTGCTTGCCGGGGGATCATGCTTCGGAGCCATATTTTTCAAGCATCGGAACCGACTGGCGGTAGCGAAGCGCATTAACGTCGCCGCCTGAGGACAAGCCCTGCTCGATGGCGTGACTGAGGTTGTCATTGGATTTGCAATTGATTGAAGATGCAGCCAGGAGTGCGACTCCTGGCTGTTTCTTTATCTGAGCGATTCGAAATGCACGGCGCTCCAAGCTTCGCATCCTATTCGGCGCACTCTCAGCTGCCAATCTTCTCCGCGATCTCGAGGCGCAAGGCAGCATTTTCTCACACCTGCAGTCTTCTTCTATGTGGGCACACAGGCTTTCCCGGTCGACCGCCAGTGCGTAAGATTACCCGCCGAAGGCGCACAATGGAAGTGGAGAAAATCTCATGTCCGCTTCCGTGTGTCGCCGTCGCCCCGTTCTAATATCAGGTGTCTCCGGTCCGTACCCACCGGCCCCCCCTCCCCCCTCCCCCACGAAAATGGCTCACGAGGCACCCCCTTTTGAAATAAGTCAATTTAAATCAACAGTTTAATCTCGATACCAAGTTACTATACAGTAAACGGAGCCCATGAGTTTGGTTCATTTTTGGCCACCTTCCGGTCGATTTTCGACGCGAAAGGGGCTCAAATCAGCGTATTTCGGTGAGTCTTTTCGAGCCACTCGCCCTCATCGAAGGTCGCGGTCGTGAGAAATGCAGGCTAGCCTTCCTTTGAGCCCGTCCGGCTATCCTGATTCGCTCCGTGGAAGGCTGCGAAACCACCGCCCGTCGGCGAGCACTGGGGACTATGCTGGAAATATCAATGAATTTCACTCTCAAGGCCGGAAACTGCTAGATGCAGCTTTACACTCTGAACCCATTGCAGGACGGCCGTTGGGACGATCTCGTGTCGTCTCACCCCAGGTCCTCCGCTTTCCATCAAAGAGGTTGGATTGAGGCCCTCGCGAAGACTTACCGTTACCGGCCGGTTGTGCTGACATGCGCGCCTCCCGGGGTACGCTTGTCAGATGGCTTGGTCTTCTGCGAAATAGATAGCTGGATTACGGGCAGCAGATTGGTTTCCTTACCTTTTTCTGATCATTCAGAGCCCTTGTTGAATGATGCCGGCGAGTCTATTGAACTCGGAGAATGGATGCGGGAGGAGCGCCGCAGGCACAACTGGAAGTATGTCGAGTTTCGACCGCTGTCCGGGAATTCGGATTTAAGTAGTCTATTGGTCCCGAGTCAGTCTTTCTGGTTTCATAGTCTCGACTTGAAACCTTCACTCGATCAGGTGTACGGCAATTTTCACAAGAGCTGCATCCAGAGGCGTATCCAACACGCCGAACGCCAGGAACTTTCCTATGAGAAGGGCAGGTCAGACCAGCTGGTCAATGAGTTTTATGAGCTTCTTATGATTACCCGAAGTCGCCACCAGTTGCTCCCTCAGCCCCGAGCCTGGATCCACAATCTAATCGGCTGCATGGGCGAGAATGCGGAAATTCGGGTGGTTCGCAAAGGCTCGACTGCTGTCGCTGCAATACTGACGCTCCGTCATCGACGTACGATCGTATATAAATATGGCTGTTCTGCAGGAGAGTTTCATTCTCTCGCGGGGATGCCGCTGCTGTTTTGGAAATTAATCCAGGAGAGTAAGACGGAGGGCATGGACGAGATTGATTTCGGCCGCACGGATATGGAAAACGTCGGCCTGACCCAGTTCAAGGACCGGTTCGGGACCCTCCGAAAGCGGCTGACTTATTACCGCTATGGAGATTATGGGCCGAAAGCTGGGTCGGTATTCGACGTGCCGGCGACGCGGGCCCTATTTGCCGCTCTGCCCCATGCGCTTTCGTCCCGATTGGGAGGCATGGTGTACCGGCATTTCGGCTAACTTAAACTTCAATTCGCCCAGCTAGTGGTAAGGAATTTTGCGCAGGCCTTCAGCGACGGACTTCTATGGAACGGTGACGGTGATAGGGCTGGACGCGGCACTGGTGACGCCTTCATCGTCGACGCTCTTCACGTAATAGACGTAGGTGGTGCCGGCCGCAACCGTGGTGTCAGTGTATGCAGTAAATGGATCGACTGTTGAATTCATCAGCCAATACGTCGTGCTCCCACTCACGGCACGATATATGTAATAGCCCTCAATCGGAACCGCAGAACTCGCGGGTGCATACCAGGTCACGTTGACCTCATACGCCCCCGCCTTTCCCGTCCCGCTCAGGCTGATGGTCGAGAGGGCCCCAGCCGAGGAGTTACTGGTCAACACCACTGCTCCGGTCACCGGACCCGCCGTGGTTGGATCGAATTCGATCTGCAAGGTAGCAGTCTGACCGGGGTTAAGTGTTACCGGCAGACTTACCTGCGGCACCGTGAAACCGGTTCCCGTCAGCCATCCGGAACCGATGATCAAGGGTTCGGTGCCTGACGAGGTCAAGGTGGCTGACTGGTAGGCTGCGCTGCCAACGGTCACATTCCCGAAGTCAACGCTCGTGGATTGCAGGGTGAGTATTGCGTTTTCTCCGCCAAGATTGATGACGAAGGGCATTGTTACCTGTCCGTCAGATGCCGTCAGAGTCGCTTTCTGCGCTGAGCTCGCTGCAGTGGCTGCGGCGACGAATCTGGCGCTTGTAGCCCCGGCCGCCACCATGACCGAGGACGGGACTGTCAAATCCGCGTTGCTGCTGGAGAGGCTCACCGGGAGGCCACTACTGCCAGCGGCAACATTCAGCGTCACCGTGCAGCTGTCTGTGCCCGTACCGGTGATCGAGGTATTGGTACAGCTGACCCCGGTAAGCGCTGCATGGCTCTTCGACGCGCCACTACCGAAGGAGACGCCACTCGAGTCTCCTGGCCCACCTTTTGCCAGTATTGGTGGGCCAAAACAGGCCGACAGGCCCAAAGAAAGGACGCAGCTCAGAAGAGTAGCTATCGCAGAGTACTGGCGGCGGCTGATACAGTATCGCAGGCCCAAAGGGGACGGCCCGCTTGTCAGCGCCTCAGAACAATCATCGCAGCTGGAGATCGGTCTTACAAATTTGCCGGATAGAAGAAGAAGTGTAATAAAATCTGGCATTTACCCCGTCGCTTTAGTGAATTTCATTACCAAAGCAATCGGCAAACCCAGAAGCGCAAAAATATCCTTGGGAAGGTAGCAAGGAGTAAAGTACTCAACTATTTCGATTACTCAAGTAATCTAATTAGTAATAGAGTACCACAAGCTCCAGTGCACTTTACAATAGCCCCCTGGAGCACTTTTCAACATTTCTTTGCTGACCTTCTGTTTTCGTATCGTCACTAGAGCAATTCTAATTTAAGTATTTACAACCTGTGCGATAATGTCCCTGTCGGCAGAGAGGGGGCAGGATGCAATCGTATTCGCAGGATTTGCGTGAGCGGGTGTTGTGGGCGCTGGATCGT